>Ga0255770_10002598_pt1 | contig 16028 bp, 10 predicted proteins | sample 071ome_22_FD_179968 | JGI IMG/M metagenome (GOLD analysis project Ga0255770, IMG submission 179968) | Coastal salt marsh microbial communities from the Groves Creek Marsh, Skidaway Island, Georgia - 071404AT metaG (version 2) | ecosystem: Environmental > Aquatic > Marine > Intertidal zone >... | reverse complement strand
TAGTCTTTCAAAACAAGAGTATTCAAACCTTGAAAATACCATCGGGCATCGGAATGTTCACTTTCAATACCGCCCGTTCCTCTAATTGTAAATTGAGTAAATGGTCCCGCAGAACAGGCTTCGTTGCCCCCGACATTATCTTCACAGTAATTATCCATGATTCCAAAAAGTGTGTAAGGTGAACCATCCGAGTCAGTAGCAGGGGAATATCCTGTTAATAATTCCTCTTGTGTTTGTGGTGCATTGAAAGTTTTCTTATTTTCCGACTTCAAAGTGAAACTATGCGAAGGCATATTCAAAAGAGGCAATACAGGGGTTGAATTGAATGAATCAATACCGAACATAATATAACTTAGTTATTCCTGTTATCTAAAGAATGCTATGGGGTCGGGCGGGGTTTTTCACCCCTGTTTCCATCAATGACTAATTGAGGATTCTTGTTTGTTGCGCCACACATAGTCCGAATTAGAGTTTTTCAAGTCGCCTCTTCGGAATCATCCCGACAAATTTAGCCAATGAGTCTTAGTATTTAAGTGTTATCTAATCTTCAAAGACTTCATCATAATAAGAACCTTGTTCGGGACTATAACCGCCCTTTTTCTTCTTCTCTATACGGGCTTCTTCGGGCGTTGGCGGTCTTGTGTCGGGCGTAAATGTCCCCATAAAGTCTTTCACTTCGGTATCCATGAAATCGGGGTTGATTTGTTCCTCAATGCCTTCTGTATATGCTGATATTTGCTTCTTTCTTCTGCGTAGTCTGCCTTGACGCTCAATTTCTTTCAATGTTTGCTTATATTCGTCTTGTTGGTCACGCATCCACATTTCAATTTCTTCCGCAGTAATGTTCAAATCTCCTGTTTGAATAATTGTTCGCTTAAACCATTCAACCGCTTCAATAGATACTTTCATACCCCTTTCTTTCAATTTATTCGCAATAATAGCATCGGGTCCGTCAAATAAAATGTAATCTACCCAAACTCTCGCCGTTCTGCCCGATGTTCCCGCAATACGCATAATTTGTGTTGTTGCATTAGGGTATGCAGTATAAGAAAATGTAATGACTCTCCCTTCTGTTGTGATTTCAACGGTTTCCGATGTGCCTACGCTTGCCGATGTAATACCTGCTATATCACCGTCTACTAATTGACCGAACCAAACCCAACCATCTAAAGAATTGCTCATTGAAATCGGGAAGTAAAATGCCGAATCAGTCCCACTTAACAAACCTACAAAATTATTCGTTTGGTCTAAAAAGCCAATATTATTTGAACCTGTTGAAAAATCACTTGAGGCTGAAATAAGTGAAACATCATTGGTATCACTACCTGTAAATAACCATTGGTCACGGTCATTGTCCCACCCGCAATTGATTATTTTTCTTGTGGTGCTTGTTGGATTAGAAAGAGTATTAGAATTCAAATTAGAACCCTCACCCCTTACTACAATATTCCAATTACCGCTATCATCAAACAAAGGAGAACCCGAATCAAACATAATAGCAATCGGTCCCGTTCCATCTTTAATACCTAAAAATCCATATCCCGAACCCGTCAATTGACCCGCAGTAGCAGTAGGCTCTATGGAGGGGTCACCTAAGTTAAAAGCACCATACCTTTGATAATTAGAAATATAACCAACATATTCTTTCGCATCATAATCATAAAGAGAATTATTTGTTGGAGTAAATTCTCCCGTATCTAAATTCAATGTTCCTTGTTTTGCTATATCTTCTTCGGGAATACTAAATGTCCTTTGTTGAACGGCTTTTCCGTAAAACTTATTAGGTAGGTTTATTCCCGTAGCCGTTGTAAAACTTCCTCCTTGAACCGCTAAAGGAATAACACCGAAGGAAGGTTGGACTACTGAACCCAAAATTGCATAAATAGCACCGTAATTTGTCCCACTAAAATTGATATTGTTAATTGCTAATAATGTGTAAGGATATGCTTCAAAATCATAGGGTGGGCTTAAATCAAGGGCTTCATAAGGTTGCGAACAAAAGACGGCTTGTGCATCATCCCATGTGTATGTAGGGGAATCATCGTCATATTCCCAACGATAACTTGTTTGGGATGATAATGAAGTAGCCATAGCGGGATTCATGCTCATAAAAGGTGGTTGAGTTATACCTCCGTTGATAAAATCAAAATACGGAAATGCACACCCCATTGCCATAGGGACATTTTTATCTGCCGTTCCATCATTATTTGTGTCAAGAGATGATTCACCCGTAATCAAAAATACACTATTGGCAAGGCTTGTCGTTGAAATAGGTTGTTGCGATATACAAGTAATATCTAAAAAACTTCGGGGAAATACATTACAATTATACGCTAATTTTTGTGTGGCGGGTGAATTGCCTAAAATCCATGATTCATAATTCCATACTTGACCTCCGATTTGACTTACTTCTTCATTGACACCAATGGCTTCTTCTAAGTCATAAATCCGATTAAATCTCCCTAACTCCATAGTTTTATCCGTATGATTTGCTTCGTTTGCCCTCCATGTAATCTGCATCATATCAATACTTGAGGGGAAATCTTTACCGCCTTGATAATCATAAATCACTTGCCCTATCGTTTGTTCTAATGCTGAAAATTTCAGTAACCGACCCATATACAAATTGCCTACATAATCCATTCCTGTTGGTGCATTTTCGGATGATGCGTTAATTCTTTGCTTCCCACAAGTTATGATTTTGATGTCCTTATCAAATTCATTAACGGTAAAATCATCTAAAGACTTAAAAACATCTAATCCATACAAACCTACTGATGAATCATCTGCAATATCGCTTGCATCACCTATCGGACCACAATTTACTTCATACATCATACGCATAGGTAAAAAACCGAAACTTAAAGGGAAAGGAAATCCATTAGGGTCATCCTTCGGAAAAATAGGAAACTTTTCAAGTGAATATCCTTTAATCGCCATGATGAATCCATCCCAAGCATAACCGTGATTATTTGTTCCGAATAAATCAAGACAATAGGCTTTGTAACTACCTACATAAATATAAAATCCATTGATATACATTCCCTTTCTAATAATGTATTCACCTGTCGGGTAAATTTGCCATATTGGTGTTGAAGGAGATGGAGTAAGCCACCTAAATATACCAAAAAGATTAGGTGCTTGATATTTTCCAATATTGACTAATGTTCGTGAAAAAACTTCTAATTGACCCAAATTTTTCACATCTAAATTATAACTTACCGCCATAATGATACCTCATGTGATATTGGGAGTCCATGTGTATTTAGGTGTCGCAGGGAACAATTCTACGGGGTCAATGAAAGCATTGGCAACGAAATAATCAATATCCCATTCTGTGCCGGGTGGGATTTCAATATCAAACTCCGATTTGAAAGTCGGACCGTAACGAACCGATACAGGATATGGTGCGGCAGTTCCCGAAAGTCCGAGAGCAGGTCGCCCATCGGGGTCTTTGAAATAAGAAGTAGTCCCAATGCTAAAATTCACATAACCTGCGGGAACCCATTCGTTGCCCGTTCCGTAAATTCCGGGTGTGCTTCCAAAGTATTTAATAACAATAAATTCGGTTTCCTTAGTCCTTAACCTTGCTGAAATAGTCGCATTACCAATACCCGAATAGAAAATGCTTTGAGGCGATTCGCTCAACAATTCTAATCGTTTCGGGGGCAAGTTTCCAATGTCTTCAACAGACCATTCAAAACCCTGCCTCCGAATTGACATAGATATGGATTGTCGGTCTTATTATCTAAGCCTATTCAAGCCTCTTTGTAAAGAAGCACATAGGTTTTATTGTATTTGTTTTCAACAACGGTTTCGCCAACATAAGAGCCATCCAAATAGGCTACAATGTCTTTCAATGTAGTGCTTGAGGTATGTCCTCGCTTGTCTGCTCGCTTCATGTGAGTCCAATTTTGGTTAAGACTGTCGCCTTGAAATCCTTTCGTTTCGGGAACGATTTTCACCGTATGAAAAATCATCACTTCATCAGCCCCGTAACCGTTATCCCAATCATGGTAAATCTCCGCATTACCTATGTTTCCATGCGAAATAACGGCAACATGACCGTTGAGCATTTTGTAATAATTCTCGCCTTCATAACGAACCATTGTGCCTAATGGATATGAATTCCATTTCTCATTACACCATTCGCCCTTCATCGTCTTGGTCTGCACGATTATACGCATGAGCATATACTACTTAAACATAACGCATGAGAACAATGGGTTCAAGACCTTTTGAACAGAAGCGAATAAGGAAACAATAAGACTTCCCAAAGGAAATCAAATATCGCTATCCAATTGACCTTCATAGTTCCAAAATATCAAGGATTCCATCGTTGTCATCGTCTGCGTCTTCATGGTCGGGAATAGAATCGTTGTCATGGTCAAATTGACCTGTTTCTTCGTTTCCATCGTTGTTTTCCCACCAATCCGAGAGTCCATCGTTGTCATCATCAGTATCGGTTGAATCCCAAATGCCGTCATTGTCGTGGTCATAGCGGTATGCACCCGAAATGCCTCCGATTTCATCCACATCAAGAATGTTATCGTTGTCGTCATCGGTGTCTACGCCATCGTTTAATCCGTCATTGTCATGGTCACGCATAGCACTTGAACCGTTTTCATAGAAATCGTTTCGGTTGTCTATACCGTCATTGTCAATGTCTAAATCCACATTGTCGGAAATGCCGTCATTGTCGTGGTCGTAAATGTTGGTGTTGGGGTCGGCATCGTTCACTTCTTCCCTGTCGTCTATGCCGTCGCCGTCATCGTCATCATCTTCCGCATCATTGATTCCGTCATTGTCGTGGTCTAATGGTGAATCATCCAAAATGTCGGGAATACCATCGTTGTCATCATCGTTATCAATTTCGTTAGGGATTCCATCACCATCATTGTCATTTTCGCCATTTTGGGCTTGATTATCCAATTGTTGTCCTTGTTGAGCATCGGATTGTTGCCCCTGTTGCCCTTGTTGTCCGTTTTGAGTAGCACCTTGTTGTTGCTCATTTTGTCCGTTTTGATTTTGCCCGTTTTGGTCTTGGGATTGTTGGTCGCCCTGTTGCCCGCCTTGTTGCCCGCCTTGTTGTTGCTGACCTTGCCCGTTGTCTTGTTGTTGGCCTTGTTGTCCTTGCTGACCTTGAGAACCTTGTTGTCCCTGTTGCCCGCTTTGTTGTCCTTGTTGTCCCTGCGAACCTTGTTGTCCTTGTTGTCCCTGTTGCCCTTGTTGGCTACCTTGACCTTGACCCTGTGATTGTCCTTGTCCTTGTTGAGAACCTTGACCTTGACCTTGACCTTGACCTTGACCTTGACCTTGCCCTTGTCCTTGTCCCTGTCCCTGTCCCTGTCCTTGACCCTGCCCTTGACCTTGACCCTGCCCTTGTCCTTGTCCTTGACCTTGACCTTGACCTTGCCCCTGTCCTTGACCTTGACCCTGCCCTTGTCCCTGTCCTTGTCCTTGACCTTGACCTTCACCTTGACCACCTGCTTCCGATTCGCCACCGCCTTCTGTTCCACCATTACCTGCACCTGCACCCGATTCTGTAAAGTCGGGGTCGTAAGCGTCGGGAATACCGTCACCATCGGAGTCGGAATATTCACCATCGTTAGGGTCTGTTGGGAATTGGTCGGTGTTATCGGGTTTTCCATCACCGTCTGTATCTGCATTGTTTGGGTTTGTTCCCTTTGCATATTCTTGAGCGTTGCTTAATCCGTCACCATCGGGGTCTGCGTTTGCATCACCACCATTGGTAGGATTTAGACCGTTATTGACTTCCCACCCATCGGGTAGACCGTCGCCATCGGAGTCGGCATTGTTCATGTTTGTGCCTTGAGATTGTTCTTCGGAATTGGTTAAACCGTCGCCATCCCAATCTGCCCCGCCATCGGAGGGGTCTAATGGGTCGGAACCGTTTGCCGAAACAACACCTGCGGATAGTGCAAGCATCAAAGCAGTTAAAATTGTAAGCATCGTGTTTTTGAATCTGTTTTCCTTCATAATATCATTTCCTTTTTGATTTTAGGTTATTATCAAGGGAACCGATTTCCCTTCTACAAGTATTCAATTAACTGACTTGTTATCTAAAGGTTAGGATATTTTGTGTATCAAAAAATTGTCATAGTATCACACATTCACCTTTCTTTAGAAAGGCACTTCGGAGAATGGGGGTCGGATAAAGAATTTCTTAGGGACAATACCAATCATTGTATTTGGGGTCATATTCCGAATGTTCTACAAAAACAGGTTCAGTTTCTATTTCTTCTTCCATTTTTGATACCATGTCCTTCAAAGCATCTTTGACGGAGGCTATGTCTTCTTTATCCATTTGACCCATCATCGTTTCAAATGTAGGCATTTCGTGTTCAGTAAGACTTGTTCGTTTGACTTCAAAAGAAACCACTTGTTGTTTTACATCATTACCAAATAAACCTTCAATTTCGCCTTCTAATGAAACCATGAAATACATGAAAGGCAAACCTAATTCCACTTCTAATCCCTGTATAATCTCAACAGGAGGGAAGTCTTTCGGTAAGCCCATATTCATTACTTGTATTTTGGACTATCTAATTGTAATCCGAAAATTATTGACGGATTTAAGAAAACAATTTCCGTTTAATGATGAATGCCCCGCATCCTATCGGGTAAAACAATGTATTGATTGCAGGTATCACAAGCATAACCTTTTTTCAAAGAATGACCGTAACCAAAAAAGGTTTCTTTACAAAAATGACAAACAATTTCTTTCGCAGGTATGATAACACAACCTTCAATAAGCCGTTTCCATACGGTCTTCAACGATATATCGGTCAATCTCAACACCGTTTTCAAGAATCACATTGTAAATGTATCTTCCACAGGGGCTTCCTTCCATCACGCATTCCATTGATTCGCTCATGGTAGTGCCATGAAGTGATAGGTTATAAACATTACCTTTCTTTTCGCAATCCACCGAAGCGAACATAACAGTTTCTTTGTTTTCGGTTTCTAAACGGTTGTTCGTTTTTCATAGTATAATCGCTAATCGCAATCGGCATACCTACCTTGTAAGTATCATCTCGTCTTTCTAATTCCGAAACAGGATATGGGAAATTGACGAAGTAGTAATCTAAATCGGAATCATCATTACCTGCCGTAATCATCGTTACATACTTGACACGACCATTACTTTTTAATCCCGAAGCCCAAGCAGGGGCGTTGTATGCTTTATCAAATATGTTAAAAATATAGCCCTTCAATTCAGTAGTGGTGCTTTCGGGAATGTAGCCCTTATTTTCTACTTCAACATCTCTTTCTAATTGCATCATTTCCGTTCTCGTAAATGAAGGCATTGTAGGAGTAGTAGTCGGAATGGGTGCGACAGGTGAAACCGTTGGGGCTTGACCCACACCAATGTTTGCTAATTGCTTTTGTTCAAAATAATTCTTTAATTTCATTCTCATCCTATAACCCATCGGCAATTGCGTAATTAAACCATTTGAATCAACACCAACAATATTTGAAAGGTTTGCCACATTGAGCATTCTTTGGATTTTATCTGCCGAAGGAAGCATACTTGAGTCAATTCCTAAAACATTCAAAATTTCTTCATTTGTATAATTTTCACCCATTGAAGGAATAGTGGCTCTCTTTCGTGGTAATGAATAATCATTTACATATTCACCTTCCGTATCTCTATAAACACCCATGATATTATTCTTAAAACTCCTACCTGCCTTACTTAATTCAGCATTTTCTTCTCTTAATTTTTGAATAAAATTCTTTGCATTTTCAATCAAAGTGTAATCAATTGACTTCCCATCTTCAATATAAAGGACTCTTTCATCACCACGATTCTCTACAACCAATTCATCAGTAATTCCTTTCTGCAAATTTTGAATATATTGATAATCACTATCCGAAATTACTCCTTGACTATGTGCATTTCTAAACAAAAAACTGTTGTCATCAAGGTATTCAATAACTTCTTTTTGTTGAGCGTCAAGCATTCTAAAAGGAATTCTTTGTAGGGACATACCCAAACGGCTTTCCATTCTTTGCTTTTGTTCGCTAATGTAAGTATAATAGGATTTTTGCCTTCTTTCTTCCAATTGCGAAATAGTCCAAATTTGCCACATTCTTATAGCATCAACACGGCTTGTTTTCAAATCACTTACGGCATTCAATTGTTCTAATTGGGCTTGAGGGTTCAAAATTTCATTGGCTCGGAAATACTTTCTAAGAATGTCGGGTAAGTTATCAGCATCTAATGATTCAATATATTCTATTGCATCCAACACTTCATCTTCCACATCATCGGGATTCCAAACCTCAATAATTCCACCATCTAATGCAAACAATTCTTTCAATTTCGCAGGGTTTGGTAATTTAACGAATTCTTCTTCGGGTTCTCCGTCTTCATCAATCATTGGCAAACCATCTTCGTTGAAAATAGGTTGTAATTCTTCAATGAAAAAGTCGGGGTCGTCTTTTTTGTCCTCATAGGCTTCCATAAAATCATCAATACCACTTGTTTTAGCGGTTGCACTTTGTAGCCAATATTTACCGTCTTGTTCAAACAACCTTGCTTTCAATAAGAAAGATGATTTGTCGCCAAAAATACCTTTTGCGGGCGGTGTTTTACCTCTATTTTGTCCTCTTTGGTAAGGTTGTGGGAAAATTGACTCATAAATTTTCTTTTGATTCTTTCTCAATTCTTTATCATACTTTCTGCGTTCCGAATTATAAGAAGCATTTTGCATTTTGTCTACTAAATAATCTAATGCGTAAGGATTACAAGCCTTGTAAGTAATTCCGCTTTGTGTAATAAATGTGTCGGGGATTTGAAAGAATTTTACCCCCCTCTTTTCTAATGTTTTAAGAACTGCCTCCATTTTCTTACCGTAAAAGGCAAATACTCTCTTCAAATATGACCTAATATCCATTTCCTTGAAATTATAACCGAAAATTGAGAATGGATTTTGCCATTGATATTGCTTTACAGACTTTACTCTTGAAGAACCATATAACGAAGCGACTAATTCAATATCAATAGGATTTACTACATATTCGCAACCATCACCCAAAGTGATAATATCATATTTGTTAATATCCATTGTTCCCTTTTCCGAACCTAATTGACCAAGTTTGAATCCTTTAATATCTTCAGTCGCCATATAAACAAAAACTGCCCTTCTCCATCTGTTATCACCTTCGGGATTACATTTTGTGCAAATACAATTTCCCATATATCGCTTAGGTGCATCGGGGGCTTGTCCGTTTTTCAAATCCACATTAGTATTTCCATAATTTGTGCTTCTTTTTGCGAAAATTGTTTGAAGTCGTCTGTATTGGGGTGCAACAATTTTTTCTAAAGCAGGTCCGACAGGTGTATATTGTGCGGCTCTTTTTTGGTTTCCATCAAAAGCGAGGTAATCATCACGATAATAAAACTTTGTAATGAATTCCCACTTATTTCTGTTTTTATCCCACCCTTCTTGATTGACAAGTGTTCCAATCAATTCAAACTTAGGGTCTTCAAATTCGGAATGCTCAACCATGTAAGTAATAATTTCCCAATACCATTTATCGTTTTCTTTGAAAGCACCCGGCAACAAATTTCTTTCTGCAAACCTTTCCATATATAGAGGGACTACTTTCTTTTCACGATTGACAATTTTATGTTTGAAAACTAATTTCATCCCATTATCATTGTTTCTTGAAGAAACCATTTCACCGATTTTTTCTAATGTCTTCTCAAATTGCTCTTGTCTTGTGATATTAACTTCGGGGAAGAAAATGTATGTGTCCTTCTTTGTTAAATATTGCTTGACAACATCTCCAAGAGCATTTACTTTATCAATGACCTTCATACCCGAAACATCAACACCATAAACCGTGTCTTGAACAGTCGGTTGTGAAACATTTGGTGGAGTTACAATTCCTTGTGGGTCGGCAATAACGGTTTCCTTTGTTCCCGTAGGCATTGGTGCAGGGGTTGGTGTAGCGGCGGGTGATGTCGTGGATGTCCCACAGGTTCTCGCATTATGACCAATTTCACCGCATTTTCCACATTTTCTTCCACTTGAAGTGGTTGAAGGGGTTGAAACCTTTGCATTTTGACAGGTTCTTGCATTGTGTCCTGTTTCGCCACAATTACCACAAGTCCTACCGCTTGAAGTGGGTGGTGTTGATGGTGCTACGGTAGGGTTCGTGCAAGTCCTTCTATTGTGTCCTACTTCGCCACAATTCTTACAAGTCCTCATCTAAACACCTTCTGTTTGCCATTCGTCAATGAATTTCTTACGGGCTATCGCTCGCTTCAATTTTCTTTGTGCATTCTTATTATCTAATGATACCGATTCCATATATGCGACTTCCAATTGTTGAAGTGTAAATTTTGTAATCAATTCGTTGTCATTATAACTCGTTATGTTGTCATAAGGTTCAGCACCAAATAACTTCTTTTCTTTAGAAATTAAGAAAACGCCTCCGATAACCGCTAAAACGGAAATCGGAAATCGCCACATATTAAATACTTATCGCTCTTATTATCTAAAGTCAATGATTTTCTTCGGGCTTTCCTTTCTTATGACAGGTTTCACAATGAATGTCAATGAAACCATTAGAAAGTGCTAATTTAATCTGCCTCCATGATAAATCATAAAGGTTTCCTTCACCACGATAGCGAATAATGATTTTTTCTTCGGATTGACAATGAGGACAAGAATAATCAACGGAGGATAATAAAAAGTCCTTTTTTTTCTTACGCAATTCTGTTTTTCGCTTGGTATTCTTTGTAATAATTCGCTTCGTGTTTCCTTTGTAATAATTAGGATTGTATTTTTTCATATACTCCTTCTTTCTTTCGGGGTCGGAATAGGGCATATTTAATCCTTGTGGTTTTATCTATCTAAATCTTGACTTCAAGACCCTATGGTGATAACCGAATTTTCCATTGATACCAATAATTGCCTTCCCAACCATCCCAACAAAGAAACCATTGAAAAAAATATACTTCTTCACAATAACTGCAAACAATCTTAGGAATTGATTCTTTATTTTTCAAATCGCCTACAATAACGCCTTCACTACAAGGACAATGTTTCAAAGCATCCCGCCCGTCAATAAAGCCAAAATTCCCGGAACCGCCGCTAAAAGCAATTCCCAACGCATTCTCCGTTCTTCTTTACCTTCGTTTTCAATTTGAAATATGTTTTCCTTTAATTCCGCAATTTTTTCTTCTAAAACGGCTATCCGGGTAATCAAGGGCGGTTGTCCGTTACCTCTCAAAATCGTTTTGTTTAACGAATAAATGTCTTCTTTCAACCTCTTAATTTCAGTTTCAATTCTTGAAATGACTACCTTTGCGTCTTGCGTTTCATCAATAAATGTTTGAAGAATGTAGGCTAAATCCTCCGAGAATTCTTCAACAAGCCTCTCGGCTTCCGTTTTCTTAGTCAAGAAACCACTTCCAAATTAAGTTTTTGTTTCAAGGCTTCTGCCGTTCTAAGAATACAATCAAACCGCCTTTGTGAAATAGATAATAAAAAGGAAATGTTGTCAAGGTTGTTTGACGCTGAATCTAAGTCTTTCTCAATTGTCATTTATTCCACATCCAAAACATAATTTTCTGCCGATTTTTCAAACCGTTCACGACAACGAGAACATCTCAATTCTCCATAATTAGGATTATACATACTCACCATAAGTGGTAATCCGACATCTTCTAATTTTGCTTCATTATCCCATTCATAAGGATAAGTAGTAGTGTAGCCTTTCATTCCGCAATCATCACAAACGACATTAACCGAAACATATTCTTCATCAACAGATGGCGTTCCGTCTAATGAAAGGTTTTGGTGTTCACAATAACAATTAGGGCAATCATCACCTTCTTCTGCATTGAATGTTTCAGCCGCATTTCTTGTGCAAGTATAATCGTAGTGCTTATCCCAACAAGAAGGTTCTCGGCATTCATCATTACACCAAGAATCTTCGCATAATTCACAATACACTAAATCGTTTTTGCATCCACATCTAAAACAAGAACCTTCATTTTCAGCATTCAAACCTGCTTTCTTTAACCGAGAATAATAATCGGGGTGTTCAGCAAGGTGTTCCATAGCGATTTTACGGGCTTCTTTTCTTGATTTCGTGTGTTCCATTTCCACATCGGTTCCCATTTCAATTTCTGCATAACAGGGACACATAGGGGCTTTAGCGGAACAATTCATTTCTCCTTGAATCATGCAAAGACAAGGATTGGATTTTGTAGCACCACAACAACAAGAAGTCTTGCTAAGTTTTCCTTTCTTTGTTTCAGCATCATAACCGAACATCTCTCTCCAATTATCTTCCATTTTTTTACTCGTTTTCGGGTCATAAGCGTAATCGCATTTTTGACAAAAATAGAAAACAAAATCATAAGGATTTTCACCACTTTCCATTTTCTCTTTTTTGAACCCACTACTCCATGTTCTGTTTGTTTTACAATTAGGACAATACATTCTTTTTCCACCTCTTGCCTCAAAGGTTTCAGCGTTCATTTCTTCTAATACTTTTCCTTTGCCTTCACACATTTCGCAATCCACATAGTCTGCGTCTGCGGGGTCTTCTCTTGTAGCAGGGTAATACTTTGTGATAATAATTCCTTCACCTTCACAGTTATTACAAGGAACATAATGAGAGGTATTTTCATATCCGATGTATTCCCAATAATCATCAATTCTTTCATATTCATAGCCTAAATCGGATAATTTTTTAGTCCATTTTTCTTTCGTTTCAGCGTATGATTTACCCCTTTCATAACCATACCACGATTCTTCATTCATAACATTTTCTTCAAAATCCTCATGTAATTTAGGATTGTTTTCTTTGAAATCGTTATAGTATTCTTGTGTTTTTTGAACGAATAATTCACGGTTCGTGTCGTGCAAATTATTCCAATCAATGACTTCAAAATCAGCACCAAACCTTTGAGTCAATGACTTCATCAAATCCTCTTCCGAAATAATGCCTAATTGGACTTTGTTTTCTAATTCTTGAATAACTGATTCTATTTCAGCCCTTTCCATCATGGCATGATTCATCATTGTTTTCGCTACCGCACCTTTTGGTTGTTTTCCCCTATGGATTACACTTGCTTCAAAGTTTTCAGCCTTCATATCCCAATCAAGTTTCACATCGGAATAGCCACGCCTTGTGATACCACAAAAGGAACATTCTTGTTGAAATGTCACGCCATCCTCCGATAAATCCTTGACATAAGCCTCTCCCCAATCATGCGAAGTGCAATAAACAGGGGCGTATGAATCATATTTCATTTCAAATTCACCGTATTCTTGATAATAAGTCATGCGAGGATTCTTAAATCCTATTTCTTCTAATTTCTTCACATAGGTTTTCAACATGGTTTTGAAAATAGGTGCGTCTTTTTCTTCTTTATATGCACCCGACTTTATCCCTTTGTAAATGACACCTTCTATTCCGTTGTGATACTCGCCTCCGTCACCAAACCATTCTGTGTAAAGACGGGTTGATTGAACCCACGACCAAATATCCTTTCTTTTGAAATCTATAACACCACAAAGCAAATACTTGTCTTCCATCAAGAATCTTTTATCACCCACCATATCCCAAACATGAACCAATTCACAAGATTTCATATCGGGTGAAAACTCCATCATAAATGATTCTGCTTCTCTATGTCCGTGAACCCTTTCAAATTCCTCTATGCCGTCTTGATAAGCCGTCAAAACTGCGTTATTATCGCTGAAAATTTCTAAAATTGACTTCCCTTTCCCACTTGCTTCAAAGGTTTCTGCATTCATTTTCTTATCCATCTTATACGCTTCATCATTCCGACTTCGCCTTTCATAGATTTCTAAAGGTTCACTTGAATTAGCGACATAGGCTTGGGCTTCCACTAAGGTATCAAAATCAGCAGGTGATTCACCTTTTTCGTTGAGGACATAATAATACAAAAACTCGGCTTCAAAATTCATTGACTCCCTTAAATCTTCTTTTCCTTTAATGTTTGCCTTAACTCTTGTATTTGCCCTATCCCTTGAATGAATATCTAATTTTGAATCGGGTGTCCCTTTCGGAGAACGGTCATAACCTCTCAAATTACCGGGATTGTGTTTCCCATCGGGTCTTTTAACAAAGCGGTTTGAACGGTCTTGGGATTTCCGATATGTTCTCGCTTCAAAGGTTTCCGCTTCCCATTTTTGAGGATTGTTCATCACATCTTCTAAGAATTCGGGGTCGTTGTAAGATTTTACCCTTTCAATAAATTCTTCACGACCTTGTTCCCAACGTTCAGCCCACCAATTATCTTCAATATCAATGGGTTCTAATCCGTAATGGTTAGCGACTTGAGCCATAATCTTGTTCTTGTTAGCCTTGATTTTTTCTAATTTTTCCTTAGAATGGTGCATCTTTTCGGGGAAGAGGCTAAATCCGAGAATATCTTCGCCAACACTTTCAAGACGATAACCGATAACACGACTGAATTCTTTGGCTTTTTGATTGGATGCGGTCATACCCGTAGCATCACAATAAGGACACGGGAATTCGGGTAAATCACAGGAACCAAATTCTTCGGGATAATCATTACCTAATCCGCTACAACCTCGGCATAGACTACCATGACCACCACATCTTGCACATTCGTATTTTGATTCTGCACCAAAGGTTTCAGCATTTTTCTTTGCATTTTCAATGACACTTTTTCCTTTTTCGGTAATCACAACGTCGCCCGTATTTTTGTCACGATACCTCAATGTTTTTAGAAAATCGTGGATATTTTCAGCCGATTTGTTATCCATAGGGGCTACCAATTGGCGGCGGTATCGTCCTTTGTTATCCCGTCGGAAATCAATTTTGTTTCCTTTAACGTAAGGTTTTTGGAATTCAGCATCTTTCCTTTCCCATTCAATCATTTCTTTATACGAAGGGTCATTTTCAATAGCGGCGGCGTGTGCAGACCACGGACTTTTTCCTATAATTCGTGGGTCTTTTTCAAATGCTTCAATTTTTACGACCCCTTCGTTTAATCGTGGATGCGTCCATGAACGAACAATGCCTGCTCTCAAGTCCTTAAGCATTTCCATTACGAATTTTTTATCTTGTGTGACGGCGGTGCGGCCACCGTGGTCGTAATGAATTTCCCAAACGGTTGCATCGGGATAATTTAAGACCACTTTTCACACCCCCTCAAAGAAGGTGTCCTTCGGCTCCAAATGTGCGACCTGCGTTGATACCGACTTGTCGGTGTCGGGAAGGAGTCAATCCACCGAGGTCGGAAGCACGGACAGGTGGTGCAACGTATTGGGATTCAAAACGCACACCGTTTGACTTGGGGATTAGACCCGACAGGTTCTTTTGATGAGGAACGTTGGCTTTAGGTAGCACGGGGGCTTCACGGAGAGGCATACGCTTGGTATCAGCAGAAACGTTCACGCTTGGTGCGTGGAACAATGCACGGGGGTTTGGTGGGCGGCTAATGGATGCACGGTTCACTTCATGTGCAGGGTTGTTCCCGAAAGATTCCGTGACGCCGTGAATAAGGGTGTTTGGAACGTGGGTTTCGGGCTTTACACGGTTTAGGTGCGAAACGTTGAAATGTTGTCCGCTACCATAAACTTCCATCGTGTGGGTTGGCCTCATGTATTGGGATTCGGGGGTTAGGTTTTGTCCACGAAGGTTGTAATTTCCGAGGTTTTGGGTTGGACTCGTATCAAGAGGAATGCTGAATTCAGCAAACTTGACTTCGGGTGCGGCAGGGCGTGGAGAGTTAGGAACAATACCTTGACCAAATCCGCCACCCATAACTGCATCGGACATTGAAATTCCACGACCTGCGGGAATTGAAAACGAAGGACTCTTAGGCATTTGTGGCGGTGCGGGGACAGGTGCGTTAGGTGCAAGACCTTGACCCATAGCGTTAAATGCAGGGAGGGTATCTGCCGCAAGATTCACGGTCGGAAATGCCGTCATGCGAGGGGACGGAGGGAGGTCGGGGAGAACAGTTTGGGAGCCAATCG
>Ga0255770_10002539_pt1 | contig 16236 bp, 21 predicted proteins | sample 071ome_22_FD_179968 | JGI IMG/M metagenome (GOLD analysis project Ga0255770, IMG submission 179968) | Coastal salt marsh microbial communities from the Groves Creek Marsh, Skidaway Island, Georgia - 071404AT metaG (version 2) | ecosystem: Environmental > Aquatic > Marine > Intertidal zone >... | reverse complement strand
ACTGATTTTTTTACCAAAATTATAATAAATATAATATACGCAGATAATGAGCATATTATGGAACACCTAGACAAATTTGAACAGATATTAAAACAATTAAAATCGGATGGAAAATACAGGGTGTTTAATGATATCCTACGAGAGTGCGGAGATTTTCCAAAAGCAATTTGGTATTCAAAATATGCAATTAGCAAAATTGTAAATTGGTGTAGCAACGATTACCTAGGTATGGGGCAACATCAGTTTGTGCTAGACGCTATGAAAACAGCATTAGAAACAGCGGGTGCAGGAAGTGGCGGTACAAGAAACATATCAGGAACCACCCACTATCATGTAGCACTAGAATCAGAAATAGCACGTCTGCACAAAAAAGAAAGTGCTTTATTATTCACCAGTGCATTCAACGCAAACGAAACCACACTAGAAACAATAGCAAAGGTCATACCCGATATTACTTTTATCAGTGATAGCAAAAATCACTCTAGCATCATACAGGGAATTAGACATAGTCGTGCTAACAAGGTTATTTGGAGCCATAATGATCTAGAAAAATTAGAGTTGTTAATGAAACAGATTACAGGACCTAAAATGGTTGTGTTTGAAAGTGTGTATTCTATGGACGGAGATATAGCACCTATAAAAGAAATAGTAGAAATATGTAAAAAGCATAATGCAATGACCTATTTGGATGAAGTTCACGGAGTGGGTTTATACGGTCAAAATGGCGGCGGAGTTACAGAGCGTGACGATGTTGACGTTGATATAGTAAACGGCACTCTTGCTAAGGCATTCGGCGTACAGGGCGGTTATATTGCGTCTAAGGCACCTTTTATAGACGCTATTAGATCACTAGCACCAGCATTTATATTCACAACCAGTTTGAGTCCTGTGTTATGTGCGGGTGCTCTTGCTTCGATTCGTTATGTTAAAGAACATCCAAATTTACGAGAATCAATACATGAAAGGGCAACCGTATTAAAAGAAAAATTTAGATCAGCAGGCATTCCAGTTATGGAAAATGATAGCCATATTGTTCCTGTGCTAATAGGAGATGCTGTTAAGTGCAAACAGATATCCGACGACCTGTTGTACAAAGATGGAATATATGTACAACCAATTAACTATCCAACCGTTGATGTAGGAACCGAAAGACTAAGATTCACTCCTACACCAAATCATAGTAACTCCATGATGGACGAACTTGTGGATAAATTACTAGTAGTGTTAGAAAGGCACAAAATAATATGAATAAAATAAAAAGATACTTCTACATGGCGATTGGTTTTCTTTGTGTAGGATTGGCATACATCGGTATTGTTACTCCGGGTATTCCATTTTCAATCTTCCTTGTTATAGCGGCTTGGGCATTTGCCAAAAGCAGTCCAAAGATGGAGGCATGGTTGTATAATCACCCTTGGTTTGGCAAGTTTCTAACAAACTGGAACAAGAAGAGAGTATTTCCTACAAGAGGAAAATATGCAATGGTAATTGTAATGGCTTCAACACTTGCTATAACGTTTCATGCGACAGGTAACCTAAAGGCTGTTCTGTGGTCAGGACTCTTTATGTTAGGTGTTGCTATCTGGGCGTGGAGATATCCAGGCTCTGTTGAAGAACATGCAAGACGCATCAAAGAAGGCAAACGAGTTGCATGGCTAAAATAATACCAAATTATTCTGAAATGGACGGAGTGGAAGTACTTCTATATCTCGTTAAACACGAGCCGTTCTTTTGGGGTATAATAGGATTAGGAATTGTGATCGCTCTAGCCTGTGTTATATTAGATATAACAAGCGACAAGAACGATCACTATCCTTATTAAGCGGCTTCAATCATTTTGTGATTTAGATATTCCATTACATTTTCAGGTGATGTTTCACCGTATGGATCAGGATTATCTGCACTTGCTTCAGGCTCAACGAACATCTTTTCAACCTTACCGTCTTTAATTACGACAGCAAAACGTCTTGATCGTTTACCAAAACCAACTGCACTCATATCAATAAGCATATCTAACGACTTGGCTAGTTCGCCATTTCCGTCTGGAATAACTTTGATATTTTTAATGCCTAGATGTTGTGCCCAAGCATTCATTACAAAACTATCATTAACACTCGACACGTAAATTTCGTCGATATCATTGTCCTTAATAGTTTCATAATTTTCTTCAAACCCAGGAAGTTGGTAAGTTGAACAGGTTGGTGTAAACGCACCTGGTAGCGAAAATACTAGTACTCTCTTGCCACCAAATAGTTCAGTTGTAGTTTTACCTACAAACTCTCCACCAATTGGACAACCACCTTCTTCAGGTTGTTCATCGCCTACGCGACATTGAAAGGTGATCTCAGGGATCACATAGTTGTCATTCATAAGTGTGTGTCTCCTATTGTAGTCTAGACTTATTTTAAATGTTACCGAATACGGTGTTAACTTGCTGTGTACATCTTACAAAAGTCGTACACTTAGGCATATCCTTAATGCGTTGAGCACCGATGTAGGTACACGCACTACGAACTCCTCCAAGTATTTCCGTTACGGTTGGCTCCACAGGCCCACGATGTGTTAGTTGAACTACCTTACCTTCAGCACCTCTATAACCATCTTTTCTAGCACCATGTTTTGCCATAGCGGCATTTGAACTCATGCCGTAAAATGTAACCTTGCCATCTTCAATTGTACCTTCGCTTTCATCGTGTCCTGCCAGCATTCCGCCTAACATAACAAAATGAGCACCAGCACCAAATGCCTTGGCTACATCTCCTGGATAAACACAACCACCATCAGCGATGACGTGTCCTCCAATTCCATTTGCGGCGTCAGCACATTCGATGATTCCACTTAGTTGTGGTACTCCGACGCCAGTCATTAATCTTGTTGTACATACTGATCCAGGACCAATACCACACTTAACAATATCAGCACCACGAAGAATAAGTTCTTCTGTCATTTCTGCTGTAATAACGTTACCTGCGATAATAGTTTTATCCGGATACAAATCTCTAAGACGTGCAATGAAATCACCATAGTTTTCATGATAAGCATTTGCAACGTCTACACAGATGAACGGAACATCTGGGTATCTACGCAAAACTTCTTGCATAGTTGTAAAGTCTTTGGCGTTTGGATCCCAAATTGCTCCCGTTCCTGTGCAAACACTTACGTTCTTTAATTTTAAACCTGAGTTTACTGCTTTTTCCCAATCCTCGATTGTATAGTGCTTACGGAGTACGGTAAGCATCTTATGTTGTTGTAAAACTTTAGCCATTGTAAATGTACCAACGCCATCCATATTACTAGCCATAATAGGAACGCCAGTCCATTCTTTTTTGCTATTGTGGAATTTAAATGTTCTAGTTAAATCAACATCTTTGCGACTTGTTAATTTTGATCTTTTAGGTTTAAAAAGTACATCTTTATAATCTAGTTTAATATCTTGATCAATTCGCATTTGTAACTCCTAATTCTTTGTATGCTTTCTGAACACAAATTGCCTGATAATAACAATCGGCTAAGGCATTATGTGCTTCTTGTTGTATTGCCTTACGAGGATCTTTTGGTAACAAACCAAACAGCGTTCTACTATCTCTAATTTGCCAAAAATTCCATGGTATAGGTAGTTTAAGTTGTCTGTATAAATCTTCTAGTATAACGATATCAAACGCAGGACCTTGTGCCCAAATAATATCAACGCCAACCAAAAACTTGTTTAACTCTTTGGTCATTGTGTCTAAACTAATACGACCTTCTTCTGTGAATGCTTCTTCTTGTACTGACTTAGTTTGTTTACCCCACCATTCGATGGTACTTTCGTCCTGTGTTCTACCTAGTGCATCTTGTTCGTCAATATTAATTTTTTGATAGATACCGTTGTGTGGTTCAGCATCAGAAAAAGGATTAAATTTTATAGCACCGAGTGTTAGTATAACACAATCAGGATGAGTTCCTAGTGTTTCTAGGTCAATCATTGCATGTGTTGCCATTGCAATTTACCTCTTTTTACGTTGATATGCTGGACTAAAATCTTCGTTGGCAATACGTTGCTCTCGTTTAACACGAGCAATACCACGTTTTTTTGCTTCACGTCTTTTTTCGCTAGGCTTTTGATAATATTCTCTTTCTCTAAGTTCCTGTAAGACACCGCTGTCTGCTACTTTGCGTTTAAACTTACGCATAGCCTTTGTGAACTCATATGGAGAATCATTCTTAACCTTAACGGTAAGACCGTACTCGCCGTCTCTGACATTTGCCATCGTTGTTACCTTAACTTTTTTTCCCATTTTCCTCTTCTTTGTAAACAAGTATTGCTCTGTTAGGATCTTCTACTGCTTCCTTATTAATAGTAATACTAGTTAAGCCTTCTTGCACAAGTTTATGTGCATTAAATTGCCAATGTAAAAGTATTTGTTCAATAATATTTTTAATACCTCTAGCATTAGTTTTCATGTCTTTTGCCTTTTCTGCTATGGCTGTCATTGCTTCATTAGTAAACTCTAAATCAGCGCCATCCAATCCAAAAAGATATTTGTATTGTTTAACCATTGCGTTCTTAGGCTCTTTCATTATACTAACTAATTGCTCTTTTGTCAACTCTTTAACGTAAGTAATTAAACCAAAACGACCAACAAATTCCGGAATAAAGCCAAATTTGATTAGGTCTTCGGGTTCTACACCTTCAAAGTTTTCTTCTTTTGTTGTATCCTTAATGTTTACACCAAATCCAATTCCACCTTCATGTTTCCTATCATTAATAATTTTTTCTAATCCAATGAATGCTCCTCCAACTATAAACAAGATCTTGCTGGTATCAACATCAACCATTTCTTGCCCTGGATGTTTTCTTTTTCCTCCTGAAGCATTTACCCTTACTTTGGTACCTTCAATAATCTTTAACAATGCTTGTTGAACGCCTTCACCACTAACATCACGTGTAATAGAAACGTTACTGGATTTTTTGGTTACCTTATCAATTTCATCTATAAAAATAATTCCTCTTTCAGCAAGTTTAACGTCACCTTCGGCTTCTGTAAGCAATCTAGTAATAATACTTTCTACATCATCACCTACATAACCTGCCTCTGTTAAACTTGTAGCATCGCAGATAGCAAACGGAACATCTAAATAATCTGCAATAGTCTGTGCTAACAATGTTTTACCACTACCTGTCGGACCCATTAACATTACATTAGTTTTATCTAGTTTAAGATCTTTGCTAGGATTGTAAATTTTTTTATAATGTTGGCTAACTGCAACACTTAAAGATATTTTTGCTTCATCTTGTCCTATTACGTGTTGATCAAGAATATCTTTAATTGCTGTGGGACCTAACTTTTCCCAATCTAAATCATCACCTGTTTCTTTAAGTGATTTAATTTTTTCTTCTTGTAAAATATTTCCACAAAGGTCAATGCATTCATTACAGATAGAAGCAGAATTACCTACGATTAATTTTGCTACATCGTTTCTTGTTTTACCGCAAAAATCGCAAATGTAATTTTTTTCTTTTTGTTTATCGTTGCTCATAAATCTTATCCAAAAATTCGTTTATGTTCTTAACAAAGTTATTGTTGACCAGTGCAAAAATTTCTTTGCTGTTTTTGTCACTTGTTGTATAGTATGTTCCGCTTAAACTTAACAAGTAACTAATATATTTTACACTAATATCACCTGTATTGTCAAGATTAATATAAGAATTATTTTTACCATTAACGGTATTCAATAACCATGTTGGATTAGATTCATTATTATAAACAAAAATATTTAATTCTTCGTCAGTAGGTTCTTTCGCTAAAAACATCGACACTTTTTCTTGTTCTTCTTGTGTTGTGTTTATTAGGTTAAACGAAAAATTATTATTATGTAGTGTATCAGGTGGACTGATAAGGTTTATTTTTTTACTCACTAATTGCCTCTTTCAATTATTTCGTTAATCTTTTTTGCTTCGGACTTTGATAGGTCGTCTACTTTAATTATGCCTTGTTGGAGCCTTGCTATTAATTTCATGATATGCTGTTGTGATGCATCACGATATTGTTCTTCGGTGATTTCTAACTCTTTTAGTTTTTTTGGATCAATATTGATATCGTTTCTTTTTTGATTTATATCCTTCCAAAGTCCTTGAGTTTGTTCTTCATTTTGAACAAATCCTGTAGGTTCAATTACATCAGTTAATTGTTCTCTTTGGGATGGAATTTCTGGATTCTTTTCTGCTTCTTTGTTTGCTTTTTCTACCCAATCATTCCAAGCATCTAATTCATCCTGTGCTTTAGGCCATTCGTCATTGCCTTTCATATCCTTAATTGTATCGTCAATACGTTCCCAAGGTAAAGAATCAATTTTGCCGTCGTCCTTTAACTTCTTAGCAAAGTTAATAGTCATACCTGGATGCTCTGCTTTCCAAATACGCTTATTATATTCTTCTTCGGATTCACCTTCTAATCGTTCTTGAAAGTCAAGTTCCTGTTGATTAGGATCAACATACGTTTCTTCTTCAACTATTTGTTCAGGTTGTACAGGGTCAGGATCTATATCATTCCAGAGTAGATATTGTCCGTCCTTTTTTTTTGAAAGCATAGGTTTTACTTCTACAGACTCTTTAATCTGATCTATTTGTTCTTCAGTTAAAGGTCCGTCGTCTTGTTCGTATTTGGGTTCTTCTTTTTCTGGATCAGGATCGTTTGGTTCTGGATCCGGATCTTGCTTTGGGGGCAAACTACCGCCTTTTTCCTCTCTATACCAATTGAATGTGTACTGCGATGCAATTAGTAAAAGAACGGCCAATGGATCAAATACAAATATTATAATGATAATTACCCATCTTACTGCGGCCTCTAGTAAATTGTTATCTGCTTGTTCGCCATATATAAATTCTGCAATATATTTGATAGGACCAACTTCTGCTTCAAGTTTACGATATTCTTTTTCGTAGCCAAACTTTTCTTCATTAACTGCATCAATATTTTTTTGTTCAGTTTCAATAAACCCTTCAAGTTCTAAAATGCGTCCTTCAATGTCTTGTGTTTTGCTGTTTGCTTGGTTACGTAAATCGTTAATTCTTTTGTTAATGCCTGCTATTTCTGTGGCATACTTGGCATCAATCTTAGCAAGGTCTTCATCTAATTTTGTATTAATCTTTAGTATTTCTGCCTGTGCCCTTGATGCAACACTTAGTTCATTGTCTTTTGCTTTCTTAACTGCGTCTTCGTATGCTTTAGTTCCGCCTAGGGATCCTTCAAACTTTTTCTCAGCCGCGGCAATTTCTGCGTCACGTCTGTCCTGTGCTTGTTTGATACGTGTTTGTTGTTGTTCTATTTCAAACTTAGCATCTGCTCTGACAGCATCTTTTGCTTCTTTAATACGAGCATAAATTTTATCTAGGCCTTCCTGTTCTTTTTCGATAAGGCTGTCTACACGTACATCTTCACCTTTTAGTAAGCGATCAAGTTCTCCACGCCATCTATCAATCTTAGCCTGTGCTCTTGTTTCTTTGTCGTTTAGTGTGTCAATAAGAGCAACTTGTTCTTGCGATAGTGATGTTTGCTCGATGTGTGCTTTAGAAAGGAATCCAAAGATACCCATTGATGTAATAAACATTAGAACAAGGACTGCAACAGCCAGATAGGTTTTCATCCACCATACTGCTCTACTCCAGTTCCTATGCAACCATACTGCCGTTACAAGTTTACCTATTTCTAATGAAACACCCATAACAATGATGGGGATAACTGCCGCGGCAAAGATAGCCGCCAAACCAGCAACACTATAATAGATTGCTACACCTGATATAGTAAGTGCTGTTAAAAATGTAATAAGTCCAAATATCATAGTGTAGTATTTAACCCTTCTAGTAATGTATAATATATAGCGAGTTTATGATTTTGTAAAGAACTAATTTACTCTAATCAAATTTTTGTACCATAGTCCACGATACACCTTTATTGGCAGTACAAGCCTTGTAAACCCATTTTCTATGATTCTCTTTATATTTAACATCAGTTTCGGCTAATCTACACCAACCATTACCGTTGTTATGTGTTAGTAGTATTTTGGTAGAACCATAAGCATCATTTTGTTCATCAAACCATTCAACCATCTCGCCGTTCTGTGCTCTTTTTAATGCCATTACAACACCTTTGTTATGAAGGTGTGTGCTTCTTTCTGGCAAGTTCCATCGAATATCTTCTATAATTCTGTATGCTAGTGAAAAAGAATTATTAATTACTTGTTTTTCTTGATTGTGTACAATTACGTTTCTTGACATAGGTCCGCTTGAACACGCACTAAGACCTATGATGCTAGTAATCAACAGGATTCGGAACGATAACCCAACGCCCTGAACCTGAGTTGCCAACGAAACAAGCCATTTGCTTATACCAGACATCTCTACCTCCTAAAATCATATGATCAGTAAAATAACCACAAGTTTTTGCAACACCCGATTTAATCAAAGGACTATCCATAGGATCCTTTTTATCAGTACAGGTTAACACCGTTTTAGATTGAACATTGTTAGTGTCACCATCGGTGTTTTTTACAATAACTTGATCTGTATAACAATACTGATCTACTCGTTTTTGTGTAAACTCTTTATTGCCGCCTGTTGTACCACAAGCAGTTAAAACAAGAGCACTAGCCAATAATATGATTGTTTTCATATTACTGACCTTGTGCTAGTTCTTTTGATTTTGCTTCGTTGATTAGTGTGTCAAACACTTCCTTAGGCATTTTTAACCTAACGAACGTATAATGTTTACCACCTAATACAAAGTGTCCGCTTTCCTTGTTAAGATGCTCTCTAATAGTTGTGTTATCTACAACATAACTAATTTTAGTTGTAGTATTTTTCACATCATTGTTAAATTCAATATCTGTTTTTGAATTAACTTTAGAGTTGATTCTTTTTGCGAAGTTGTTCATCGCAATAGCATACATCTGTTCTTCTGCCGCCTGAGCATAAATGCTCTCACCAGCACCACAGGCATACGCATAGTCTTTCTCCCACCAGAACCAACCTTCAGTTCCGTGGTCTTTACACTTAGCATACCATTTAGGTTGTGCATACGTGTCTCTTTCTGCGATTGTTGTCATGCTAGAACAAGCACCAAGCAAACTTGATACTAGTGCAATTAACAATACATTTTTTACTGCCTTCATTTTAGCCTCCTTTTTAGCCTATAATTATATAATAACATCTTTACCGGTATTGTCAACCATAAAAGTTAATTTTGGCGATAAAAGATGTGTAATCCAATTCTACCAACTATTGTATATTCTTTTGCCCAATCTGGACTAACATAAGTTGCGTGATAATGTGTGGCTCCTTCCGAAATACCCCTTAGATAATCGAATTTAATCATCTTGTAAGCAATTTCCTGTGCTAGTCTCCATTTTGGATTTTCCTCAGGTGTTCTCACTTCTTCTGATTTGCCATCGCAATACCAACTAAACTGACAACGATTCCGAATTGGATTGTACTTTCTTTCATTATCAGATAGATTTGGATTCTGTTTTGTTTTCCAACTTTCTCGAACTGGTCCTTCTTTGACCACTTCGCATATTGTATTTGGAAATCTGTCACTGCTAACCCTATTAAGAACAACATCAGCAACGGCCGCCTGTCCTGCTAGGTTGTCAATGGATGATTCCCAATAGATGTTTTGTGCTAGACAATATGCTTCTGGATTAGATTTTTCTGTGTATAGTTGTCCTGTTGGAACTCCATTTGCAAAAGTGTTGGCTTCGCTGTTTCCAGCAATCGCGATCGAAACTCCTAATACTAGGGACATAAAAAAACTAGTTGTGATTTTCATAATTGTTATCGCTTTCATTAAAATATTTAGATATGAAACTATTGATTATATCTGCGTACATTAGTTTCTCCTCATTTGTGCTATTTCAGTTGCCTGTTTAGAACCTGTTTTATCATCGTCATCTGCAAACACAGGAACCATATTTGATTTATGTAGTGTTGCAATACCTACCAGTTTACGTTCACCTGTGTATTGCATAGGTTCTTTTTTTGTTGCTGGTTCGAAACTATCCTTAGTTGATAAACTAGGAATGTGTTCGGTTTCTCTAACATACGGTGGCGAGTAGTGCCACGGAGTACTGGAAACACTAGGTTTATCCTTAGGTTTATATTCGCCATGAATGTAATCAATATATTCATTAATGGTCATTAGTTGATCTTTTAAACCTTGACGTTTAAATTGTTTATTACGAACACGCAATTCTTCGGTCCACTTAGCCATTTTAGCCTGTGTAATTTTACGTTTTCTTTTACGGGTGTTTGATGTTGTAAGACCTCGTGCTAAATGCATTGTCATGGTAAATTCCTTTTGATAATTACATCATTAATAATACCTGCATACTTCGGATTAGTACTCCAAGAATCCAGTGTATCTAAAAGTTTTCTATAATTCCACTCACCGTTATCAATTTGTTCATCTCTTTCTTCTCTGAAACCGTCGTAAGCATGATGCTCATTAAGCAGTCTAACCATTTCTCTAACAGATTCGCATTTTGTTTTAAATATTTTAACACCAAATTCAGCATTGGGCAAGTCTAAAGGTTTAAGTTGTTTTACCTTTTTATCCCATGTTCTTATACCAAAGAGATTATTCCCGTCAACAGCAAATCTACTAGTGCCCCATGCACTTTCTACTCCAGCCATTGCTATTATAATAGAACTAGGAACACGTTCTGCAGGATGTAGTGTAAAGTTAATATAACCAATACAAGTTGTAAGTGCTTTTACAAAAGTTTTATCGTCATTATAAATAAATTCAGGTTCGTGAAGACCGAAACTAAAGGCTTGCTCTAATATAGAGTCTTCTACTTTCCTCTCAATTTTTTCTTTTGTCCAAGGATTTGGATTAAATGTTCCATAAGCATATAATGATACTGACAATAATAGAATTGCTAATATTTTATAAATTATAGGACGTATTGAACTTAAATGTCTTTTAGTTTTCTTTGTAACCTGCATTTAATAAATTCGCCTGTCTGACAAGACTTCTTCGAACTTTTTGCCAAAATTCTAGACTCCATGCCGTTGTTGAATTATTGATAGCATTGTCCACACTTTCTAAACGTCTTTGCCATAAATCAAAGGCTTGATGTTTATCCAAGTGAGAAAATACGTTTTTAAAAAGCATTGTATTAGTCTGCGTGACCGTTTGTGCTTTTTGCAAGTTCAGATGCTTCTTTTTGAAAGCGTCTAGGTAGACCTGTCCAACGTGCTACTTCGCCGTCAGAATTGATCTTAAAAGAACCAGCGACCGTGTAAATTTCGTTGCCTTCTTTATCTTCAGCAACCATTTTACGAACAACGCCGTTGATGATACCATTGCCTGTGTCTCTGCCTACTTCCCATTTATATTTGCCTGATGGTCCTTCATATATCGATTCATCGCCCCATTCGTTGCGACAAATACTCTTGATATTATCAAGGACTTCTTTACTTTTTGCCATTTCGTGCCTCCTTAAGCCATTTTTAATATTAATACCAGTTTTACCAGTATTGTTATTATAATACAGCAGGTCGGCATTTTTGTCAATAGGTGATTTTACCAATTTTACCGGATTTTCTAAATTTTGTGATTGTTCGTCCATTTTGGACATTTCTAGGTTTGTTTTTGTCATGCCTTTTCTCCTTTTGTTTGCCTATGCTTCTAAGTTGCCTTAGTAATACTATTTATTTTGGAAGTTTTACTTTGCCTTCTCTTAAGAGTTTATCTCTATTAACCATATGTTTGGCTTGTATTTCTTCTTTTGATCCGCCAAAATATGCCACAGCATGTCCTTCTTCAACGAGAATGTCCGTAACCATTCTTCCGTCAACGGAAACGAAGTCACCTAGGATACGTCCAAACTTACCCTTCATGTCTTCACCATTTTTATTGATTTGTGTTTTAAGAATTGCTGTCTTTCCTAGCAGTGATTTTAATCTAGCCTTTGATGCTAAACCAAATACTTTTTCTACTTTATCACGTGTTCTTGATTCTGGTGTGTCAATACCCATTATTCTTACACGCTCGTCTGATAGAACCACTCCGAATCCTAAATCGATATCCACGTCAACCGTGTCGCCATCAACGACTTTAATGACTTTTACTTTATACTCATACATACCCTCTGCTCCTTGTTTGTATTATATGAGTATTTATTTCAGTTTGGATAGATTGTCTTTGGCTATACCGTACCAGTACTCGCCACTATCTCGCAAACTCTCATTTGCTCTGCGTAGTTTTTCTAGTGTCTTTACAATCTGCTTGTGTCTGAACTGGGTATAGGTCCTGTTTGTTTCTAGATGCTTTTCAAGTTTGGTAATAATGCTGTCTATGTCTGGACAGGTTATATCTGGTACTTTAGGCGATTTCTTTTTCCAACGTTGCCACTTGGTCAAACGTTTTCTCTGAGGCATTAAGCGCCGCCACCACTAGCAATTGGTCTCCATCCTCCGAGATATACTACCATCTGTTTGGTACCATCAGATAATCCACCTGGATTCCATTCACCTGCTTCTCCACTTGCAATAGCAACCATTCCATCTACTGGATTGCTAGGCTCTGTAGTAAGAACTGCCATTTGCATGTATTGATTAATTGTGGCAACAGGAGTTGTAATGTATCCTGTATCGCCTTGGATAATAGTTGCAGAGTCATCACCAAATACAGATCCTTTTATGTCTGCTGTAAGTAATCCGTTTGCATCAACAGGTCCAGTAATTGTTACAGTTTCATTTGCCGCGGCAACTGTAACACCATTTTCACCTTGGAATCGTATAGCGTTGCCTGGAATTGGAACACCAAAGCCTGTTGAATCGTCACCAATAAATGTTAATGATGTTCCTAGTGATGTAATATATCCTGCATCGTTTGTAAGTTGGCTTATTCCTGTTCCAGCCTCAACATAATTTTTGTTTATGGCATCTTGCACAATACCTTTTGTATCAACTGTAACGTAGTTGTATGAACCTGGAGTTACGTTTGAAAGAGCAACGTTTAGTGTTGTATTGATTGTTGTTCTACCACTACCACTTACATCACCTGTCAGTGTAATGACATCGTTTTGTGTGTTGAATCCTGCGTCATTGTTGTATGTGCTTAGATCATTAGAAGCAGTAACAGTAATGTTTCCTTCAGCATCACTTGCTGTTGTGACAGCACCACCCCCTATAATTTTAATATTTTCATCTGCACGTACTTCACGCATTGTACTATCGTCAGCACCAATTGACCATTTGGTCATGTAGCCTACATCATTTGGAAGTGTGCTTACAGGAGTTGCTGTCGTTAATCCGTCTGTAACAAATCCTGCATCGTTGATAAACTGGCTAAGGTTTTGATTTGTAAAACTTGTTGTAAGGACAGCATTGCCACTTCCGTCAAATGATACAGCACCTGCTGTAACAGCACCAGTTATGCTAAAGTTTCTTGCTGTTTGTAATCTTGATGCTGTACCTGCATTACCTGTTGTGCTACCTGTGTTTGTAATGTAGTTTGCATCATTATTAAATGTGCTTATGTCTGCACCTGTATATGCAACTGTACCTGTTGCATCTGGGAATGTAACTGTTCTAATGCCTGTAGGATCTGTAATTTCAAATCTAGTGTATGCACTGTTTGCGCCAGTTTGTCCATCAAATGTTACAGGAAATCTACCTTGGAATAATCCGTTTGCTGTAATTGTATCACTAGTATCACTACCTAGTGTAACGTTACCTTGAAAGTTGACTGCTGTTGTAGTGCTATTTCCGTTAGTAAGCACATCAGTAAGTGTAGGCGCACTTGCGATTGTAATCTGTCCTTCAATATCACTAGAAGTAGTAACATTGCCACTACCGACTATTGCTAATTGTTCACCTGGATTTATAAATCTTTCTGTACTATCATCAGCAACTACCCTTAGTGCAAAACTATCATTATTGCCTTCTGCAATAAATTGTAGCACACCGTTGTTAACTTTTAGTATAGTACCGTCGGCACCTAGTGTTGTTGGAAAAGCAAAATTACCAACAGTTAAATTACCAACCTTAATATGTTTGGTAGTTGTGTTACCATAACCTAGCACTTGATCAATAGTAGGCGTTGCATCAATAGTAAGTTTACCTTCGGCATCAGTTGATGTTGCAACTGGTCCTGCTCCTACTACCTGTAATATTTCTCCAGCACTGATTGTTCTTTCAGTTGAATCATCTGCAACTATTCTTAATGCACCTTCACTACCACCTGGTAAGAATTGTAGCACACCATTGTTAACTTTTAATACTGTTCCGTCACTGCCAATTGACGTAGGTAAACTGTATGCTGTACCAATTGATAAACCGCCAACTGTAATTGAATTTGTTGTTTCGTTGTTTCTGTTTGTAACACTTGTTAATGTTTCTGAACTTGCATCTGCTTGGTTGAATGCTGTAATTCTACCCTTAGCATCAACTGTGAATCCACTGTATGTGCCTGGTGTGATTCCTGAATTAGCAAGTGTCATTGCAATGTTAGAAGCACCGCCTGCTAGTTGTCCACCTGTGCCTCCTGTTACATCACCTGTAAAAGTAATGTTTGGTCTTGTTGTTAAGTCGCCGTAAACACCTGTAGTTGATACTGTTGCAAAACCTGCATTTGTAATTGATTTGTTTTGCCACTCACCACTTGCTGTATCATACTGTAATAAATCATTATCTGCAACACTTGTGATTACTACATCTGCACGATCGCCTAGATTGTCGCCTGTAATAAATCCTGGATCGTTTGTATAACTTGAAAGTGTTGCTGGAACCGTAACTGTAATATCACCCTCAGCATTTGATGCTGTGGTAGCAACACCGCCGCCAAGTATACCAAAGTTTTCGCCAGGGCCTACTTGTACAATCGCCGAGTCATCTGCTCTAATATAGATAGGACTTCTAGCCGCCAGTAATGCTTCACTTTGCTGTTCGTTGATAATTGTAAGGGTATCTGTTGCTGGATCAACTTTTAATCCAATACCCGTTCCTGCTTCAATGGTTAGTGTATCGTTATCCGCATCTGCTTCAACTACACCTATGTTTGAAGCGCCTTTTTTGGCTACTACTAGTCTAAAACTATCAATTACTTTTACTGACATTTATTGGTTCTCCTACGTGTATTTACCGTAGATAAAAGATTAGGAGCACCGTTTCCAATGCTCCTAATCACTAATTTTACTATTCTATTGTTATTATGTGTAATGCCTATGGCGTCTATATAGTTAGTTTCACTTAGTATTTTTATGACTTGGTATTTATTACTTTTTGAAACGAAGTCTATAATCACGGCCACCAGTGGTAAATTCAATGGTACTGTAATCATATACTTCTTCTTCAGAGCGTGTGTATTTTGTTGACGTAGTACACTGCTCCTCTTGTCGATAACCAACAATCCCTTGTTTCTTATCTTTATTAGCACCAATCAAACCACCAATGACAGCACCTGCGGCACCACCATTCTTTTCACCCTTGATGTTATTTCCAATGACGCCACCAATGATAGCGCCAGTGAGAATATCACTAGTGGTTGGTTCTTTGCCCACATTACCGTATATAGGAACATCAACAACACGACAAGTTTCCTCGGTATATGGAATTTGTTTTACAACAGTTTTGTAATGATCAACGATTTCAGCAATGTCTACATCAGTTGATGCATATACAGGAGTTGTGAAAAAAGCAACGAGTGTTGCTATTAAAATTTTACGCATTTCTGATTCTCCTCTGCGTAGTGATAGTGAAGTGCAACTTTTCTGTTGCCAGGTAAGTTGCCAACCCCGTAAGATTACGCCGCTAGACGTAGATCTTCAGATGCAAAATTTTCGTTTGCGTTTATAGTTTTTGGACAAGTAGCGTGAGTCTCCCCACATAATGCTCGGTCGTTCCTTACCGGTAATCTCGTTCACCCTTAACAAGCCAGTCGATCCTACATCACCCCCTCAAAGCACACTCTGTGAATGTGTTTTAAGTGATTGGTGGAGGTGGCCGGAATTGCACCGGCGTCCTGCTCTTGTGACATACGATGCTGTCAACAATTACACTTATATTTATAGCACCATATTTTATAGTTGTCAACCATAAAGTGCGTATTTTTTAATTAAATGATAACTAACGTCCAAGAAAATAGCCAAACAACAAACAACAAACCAGGGAGGGTTATGGCAAAAATGAGAACGTTTACCTTCACGGACGGTGACAAGGTAGAAACTAAAGAAGCAGTAAGTTATAAAAAA
>Ga0255770_10002510_pt1 | contig 16354 bp, 10 predicted proteins | sample 071ome_22_FD_179968 | JGI IMG/M metagenome (GOLD analysis project Ga0255770, IMG submission 179968) | Coastal salt marsh microbial communities from the Groves Creek Marsh, Skidaway Island, Georgia - 071404AT metaG (version 2) | ecosystem: Environmental > Aquatic > Marine > Intertidal zone >... | reverse complement strand
AGTTAACGAGGTATTCAACGTACGGCTTAACGTTGAGTTTAACGCCTCATTTACATGCTCACCCTGCTTCCATCCTTTAAGACCAATGATCTCTCTAATGCGGTCAAAGACTACTACCGTATCGTTTAATGAATATCCGATTACCGTAAGTATAGCCGCAATAAAGGCCTGATCAATCTCCATGTTGAAAGGCATAAACGCACTCGTTGCTGAGAACACCCCAAGTACAATGATCACATCGTGGAATACCGCAGTAACCGCTCCTAATGAGAATTGCCACTTTCTAAAACGAAGTAAGATATATAAGAATACAATAGTGAGTGATCCAAAAATCGCTAGCACTGCATTTTTCTTAATATCATCAGCAATGGTAGGACCAACTTTTACTGATTGAAGAATACCAACCGTCTTATCATCACTGCCTACCGTGAAGTCTTCAATTGAAAAACCGTCAGGTAGGTAAGGTAGTAGTGTATTGAATAGAAGTCCTTGAATCTCTTGATCCACCTCGATACCCTCAACATCTACCTTATAAGGAGTAGTCACCTTTATCTGGTTCGCTGCTCCAAAGGTCTTTACATTAGTACCACTTCCTAAAACATCAGTAAGCGCAGATGAAATTTCTGTTGGGTTCACTTCATTTTCAAAACGAATCTGATACGTGCGACCACCAACAAAATCCACACCCTGTTGTAGACCAGTGGTGAAAAGTGAGGTTAATGACCCTATCACCAACACAGCAGATATTACATAAGCCGTTTTACGCGCTTTCAAGAATCCGAAGTTTACAGAAGATAATAAATTAGCTGTAGCAGAAGTAGCGAACTTTAAGCTTCTACCCTTAGTAGCTAAATAACCTTCAATAAGTAAACGGGTGATGAAAATCGCTGTAAAAAGCGAAGTGAGAATACCGATTAATAAAGTAGTTGCGAATCCTTTGATAGGTCCTGAGCCGAACATAAATAGAATAACAGCAGTTAGACCCGTAGTGATGTTCGCATCCAAAATCGAAGAAAGTGCATTTGAGAATCCATCGCTGATTGAGAGCGCTAGTCCTTTGCCTTTGCGAAGTTCTTCTTTGATACGTTCAAATATCAGCACGTTTGCATCCACTGACATACCAATCGTAAGAACAATACCTGCAATACCTGGTAAAGTCAATACGGCTCCTAAACTTGTAAGTACACCAAAGATTAAAACAATGTTGAATACTAGTGCGATATCAGCGTATAGACCTCCTCTACCATAATAGAAAATCATCCATACCAATACAAAAATCATTGCGATAACAAAGGATAGGAATCCACTTTCGATAGCTTCCTGACCCAATGAAGGACCAACAATTTCTGACTGAACAATCTCTGCAGAGGCTGGTAGTTTACCCGCTCTAAGTACGTTTGCAATATCCTTAGTTTCGTTGATGGTAAAAGTCCCTGTAATCTCAGAACGTCCACCTGAAATAGGACCTGAAGACACACCAGGAGCAGTGTAAACCTTGTTGTCAAGTACAATAGCAATCCCAGTTTTATTTTGATAAACATCACCCGTTAATCGCTCCCATTCGCGCGCTCCTTTGGTGTTCATCATCATGCTTACCGCTGGTTTCCCGAATTGGTCGAAAGTATCTTGAGCGTCTGAAACTACATCTCCAGAAATACGAGGTGTTCCTTCACGATTTGAGCGAAGGGCATATAATTCTACGATATCCGCATCAGCAGGCACACGTTGCCAAGCAAACTTAGTGTACTGAACAGCTGTTGGTAATAGTCTTTTAATTTCTGAACGTCTTAACGCCTGACCGACATAGGCTGTATCACGTGCTTGAACACGCACGAAAGCATTAGATCCAGGAGCTCCAGGAATCAATTTTGCTAGAAGCGGATTTTGATTAGATAGAGAATCAGAAGCTGACTCTAATAAATCTTCAACATCATCTGAAGACTGTTCTAAGTCAGCCAGACGCTGATCAGCTGCTACTAAAAACTGAGATAGTCCTGGTTCAGCTGAAGAAATAGTTTCCCAAAACTCTAATTGTGCAGTAGAAGATAGTAACTCCTGAGCACGGTTAATATCACGAGCACCAGGTAGTTCTACAAGAATACGACCTGAATTACCTACTCGTTGAATGTTAGGCTGAGTTACTCCAAAACCGTCGATACGCTCACGAAGAACTTCGAAAGCAGAAACAATCGACTCGTCGATTTTTCTTCTAATGATTGGCTTAACCTCCGCATTATTCATCGAGAAATTGATCTCATCACTTAATGCTTTGTTAGCGAAGATTTCTGGAGAAGCAAGAGTAGTTTCTCCTGCATTCGCTTCGAAAGCTTCAAAGAATAGTTCTACGTAATTCTCATCACTCTGCTTTGATGCTGTATCTGCAGCATCTAAAGCTTGATTGAAAGTTACGTTTTTGGTATTATTTGCAAGACCTTTAAGAATGTCCTTAACAGAAATCTGTAGGGTTACGTTAATCCCTCCTTTAAGGTCAAGACCTTTATTCAGTTCTTTAGTCTTAGCATCGGCATAAGAAGTAAAACCAAAAACAGGAAGATCAGCTACAGAATCTAAATAACTCTTAGCAGCTGTTTCACGTGCTGAAATATAATCATCCGCAGATGCGTCTACGCTAACTGAAGCGTATCGATCGGCATCCCCTTCGATTTTGTTAGTGATGAATGTAAACGATAGTTGATAGAGGCTTACTACCCCAAACAAAATCGCAAATAGTCGAATTAATCCTTTATTCTGCATACTGCCTAAAATCAATTAATATAATGTCAAATGCGTGCAAATATATCATTTCACCCTAGAAATGACAATTATATATAATAAACAAAAAAACCCCGGAAAATTTCCGGGGCTAAACACTCTATTGGTTTCTTATAAATTAAGTAGTGCGTTTACTGCAGCAACTCCTTCTGCAGAAGCAGCTACCTTAGCTTTCTCGTCTTCACTTAACTCGATAGAAACGATTTTTTCAATTCCATTTTTACCCAGTACCACAGGTACTCCAAGGCAAATATCATTCAATCCATATTCGCCTTCAAGAAGAGCAGAACAAGGATATATTTTCTTTTGATCACAAGCGATTGCTTGAACCAGACCTGAAACTGCAGCACCCGGAGCATACCAAGCACTCGTTCCTAGAAGTTTGGTAAGTGTAGCTCCGCCAACTTTAGTCTCTTGAACTACATACTCCATTTGCTCAGCATCTAAAAACTCACTAACGCGAATTGAATTGCGCGTAGCATGACCGATTAATGGAACCATACCTGTATCTGAGTGACCTCCGATAACCATACCATCTACATCAGAAATAGGAGCATCAAGAGCTTCAGCTAAACGATACTTGAATCTCGCACTATCAAGTGCACCACCCATTCCGATGATTCGGTGTTTAGGAAGTCCTGATGTTTTGTGAACGAGATAAGTCATTGTATCCATAGGGTTACTCACCACAATAACGATAGCTTCAGGGGAATGCTTTAAAAGGTTTGAAGAAACTTCTTTCACGATACCAGCATTGATACCAATAAGCTCTTCTCTAGTCATCCCTGGCTTTCGAGGAATACCGGAGGTAATCACCACAACATCGCTACCAGCAGTTTTCGAATAATCCCCAGTGGTACCCGTTATTTTGGTGTCAAAACCATTTAAGGATGCTGTTTGCATAAGGTCCATTGCTTTACCTTCAGCAAAACCTTCTTTAATATCTACAAGTACTACCTCTGAGGCAAAGTCTTTAATAGCAATGTATTCTGCACAGCTCGCGCCAACGGCACCCGCTCCAACTACAGTTACTTTCATTTTCGTATTTGATTTAGATTAAATGTGTTGCAAATTTAAGCCACTACGCATCAATATTCGCATAGACCGCGTTCTTTTCAATAAACTCACGACGAGGTGGAACCTCATCACCCATAAGCATTGAGAAAATACGATCGGCTTCAGTAGCATTGTCAATGGTTACCTGACGAAGCGTACGATATTCAGGATTCATTGTAGTATCCCACAACTGCTCTGCGTTCATCTCACCAAGACCTTTATATCTCTGAACACCGGCTCCTTGACCCATTTCGGCGATCAGTTGATCCCGTTGTTTATCGTTCCATGCATACTGCTTTTTGCTTCCCTTCTTTACCAGATATAGCGGTGGAGTAGCAATATATACATATCCCTGTTCGATAAGCTCCCTCATATATCTAAAGAAAAACGTCAGGATAAGGGTTTCAATATGAGAGCCATCGACATCCGCATCACACATGATAATTACTTTGTGATAGCGCAGTTTGGCCAGGTTAAGTGCTTTGGCATCTTCTTCAGTACCTACGGTGACACCAAGAGCCGTATAGATATTTCTGATCTCTTCGTTTTCAAAAACCTTGTGTTGCATGGCTTTCTCCACATTCAAAATCTTACCTCTTAATGGCAGAATAGCTTGGAAGTTTCGGTCTCGTCCTTGTTTAGCGGTTCCTCCCGCAGAATCTCCCTCAACCAGATAAACCTCGCATTCTGCAGGATCTTGTGAAGAACAATCAGATAATTTACCAGGAAGACCACCTCCACTCATTACATTTTTACGCTGAACCATTTCTCTGGCCTTAGCAGCGGCATGCCTAGCGGTCGCAGCAATAACAACCTTTTCAACGATACGTTTTGCATCATCTGGGTGCTCCTCAAGATAGTCAGTAAGCATCTCTGAAACGGCCTGACTAACGGCAGAAGTAACTTCACGGTTACCAAGCTTGGTTTTAGTCTGACCTTCAAATTGAGGCTCAGCAACTTTAACTGAAACAATCGCAGTCAACCCTTCTCTAAAGTCATCTCCTGAAATTTCAAACTTGAGTTTGTCAAGCATTCCTGAAGAATCTGCATATTTCTTGAGTGTACTAGTGAGACCTCTTCTAAAACCCGAGAGGTGTGTACCTCCCTCGTTAGTATTAATGTTGTTTACGTAGCTGTGAAGGTTTTCTGAAAAACCCGTGTTATAAATCATCGCTACTTCAACAGGAATGCCATTTTTCTCACCTTCCATCGAAATAACCGTTTGAATAAGCGGCTCTCTGGATTGATCTAAGAACAGAATAAACTCTTCTAAACCTTTCTCACTCTTAAAGACATCTTTAACAGACTCTCCTTTTTCATCAACATTTCTATGATCTGTTAAAGTGATCGTGATCCCTTTATTGAGATAAGCGAGTTCACGCATTCGATTAGCGAGCGTCTCGTAAGAATACTCCGTAGTCTGAGTGAATATTACAGGATCTGGCTGAAATGTAACTTCTGTACCATTTAAATCACTTTCACCAACAGTTTTTACTGGGTACAAAGCTTTACCTCGCTCGTACTCTTGTTGCCAAATCTTGCCTTCACGTTGCACAGTCGCTTTGAGGCTGATTGAAAGTGCATTCACACAGGAAACCCCTACACCGTGTAGACCTCCTGAAACTTTATAAGAATCTTTATCAAACTTACCTCCGGCTCCAATCTTAGTCATTACCACTTCAAGAGCAGAAACTCCCTCTTTCTTGTGTAAGCCAACTGGGATACCTCGACCATTATCGCTAACAGTAATTGACTGATCTTTATTTATCGCTACTGTGATCGAATCACAGTGCCCACCCATCGCTTCGTCGATAGAGTTGTCTACAACCTCGTATACTAAATGATGTAATCCACGAGGACCAACATCTCCGATATACATTGACGGACGCATGCGTACGTGCTCCATACCCTCAAGGGCCTGGATACTATCTGCCGAATACTGTGGATTTTTTGCTTGTTCGCTCATAACTTCATTATCGGTTTTTGCATTCTTACAAATATAACCGAAAGAGCCCGGAATACTTGTGTTTGTAAGTGTTCCGAGCCCTGAAGTTATTAACATTAATATGTTTACAAACCCTAGTTTTTATAGGCGTCTGTGTGAACCGCCTTGATGGCACGACCAGAAGGTTCATTCATCTTTTTAAATGCCTCATCCCACTCTAAAGCAGTTTTGGTACTGCAAGCTACAGAAGGCTCTTGCGGAACACTCTTTGCAGCGGCATCTGAAGGGAAATGAGAATGGAAAATAGAGCGATAGAAATACTCCTCTTTGGTCTGTGGCGTTTGAATTGGAAACTTGAAAGCTGCCTGCTCCATTTGTTTATTACTAACCTCTTTATTCACTACATCTTTTAGGGTGTCGATCCAGCTATATCCGACTCCATCCGAGAACTGCTCTTTCTGTCTCCAAGCAACTTCGCTAGGCAGCATATCTTCAAAAGCTTTTCTAAGAACCCATTTCTCCATACGTTCAGAAGTAATCATTTTTTCAGACGGATTAAGACGCATCGCAACATCAATGAATTCTTTGTCAAGAAAAGGAACACGCCCTTCAATTCCCCAAGCAGAAAGAGCTTTGTTTGCTCGCAAGCAATCATACATATGCAGCTTTTCTAATTTGCGAACGGTCTCCTCATGAAACTCTCGAGCATTCGGCGCCTTATGAAAGTACAAGTACCCCCCAAAAAGCTCATCAGAACCTTCCCCTGAAAGCACCATTTTAATCCCCATTGATTTGATCACTCGGGCCATCAAATACATGGGAGTTGCAGCTCTAATCGTTGTAATATCATAGGTTTCTAAGTGGTAAATAACGTCTTTGATCGCATCTAAACCTTCTTGGATGGTGAAGGTGATTTCGTGATGCACAGTACCGATGTGATCAGCTACCTTCTGAGCAGCAGCGAGGTCCGGAGACCCCTTTAGACCGACTGCAAAGGAATGAAGTCTCGGCCACCATGCATCCTCTGTGTTCCCGCTTTCTACGCGACGGCTTGAAAATTTTTTGGCGATAGCTGATGTAATTGAAGAGTCTAGACCGCCCGAAAGCAATACCCCATAAGGAACGTCTGACATTAATTGCCGCTCTACCGCATCTTCAAGCGCTTTCCTAAGCTCGCTAATCGAAGCTTCGTTCTCTTTGACTGCGTCAAATGACTTCCATTCGCGATCATACCAAGGCTCAGGCTTTTCCATATCCTTAGTTTTGAAATGCCCTGGAGGAAAAAGTTCGATCTGAGTACAGAAACCTTCAAGAGCTTTTAACTCAGAAGCCACATAAAAAACTCCTTCCTCGTCCCATCCCATATAAAGAGGAATGATACCCATATGATCACGAGCAATGAGATAGTCATTCTTTGCTTTATCGTAAAGTGCAAAACCGAAAATACCATTGAGCTTGTCCAGAAACGATGTGCCTTCTTTATCATAAAGACCCAAAATTACCTCACAATCAGATTGGGTAAGAAATTCATATCCTTCTCCCACCTCAGACCTAAGTTCTCTATGATTATAAATTTCACCGTTGGCAGCGAGCACAAGGGTCTGCTCTTTATTAAAGAGAGGTTGCTTTCCCGAAGCTGGGTCGACAATCGCTAAACGTTCATGCGCTAAAACGGCATGATCATCACTAAAAATTCCACTCCAATCAGGACCTCTGTGCCTGATCTTTTTTGACATTTCTAAAAGCTGACTACGTTGATCTGCTTCTACTTTTTGGTAATCAAAACTCGCTACAATTCCACACATATCTTTATAATTTAAAGCAAAAATGGAATTAAATGTTTAGAACCTAAATTATCTTAGTGTAATTGATTATAAAATGAAAGTATTCAGACTATTTATATGTAAAAATGAAATTTAATCAGTTTCAATCTTGTATTGAGATTTGATATCGTTACTTCACACGCTCTCCTGAGACAAAAACCATCTCTGCTTCTATTAAAGGAAGATCTTTCTCTGGGGCGGTCATTAAATCTGCAGACAAAACAGTGAAATCAGCAAAGAATCCTGGCAGAAGCCTACCCTTTTCGTTCTCCTCAAACTGTGCATAAGCAGCCCACTCTGTCATACCGCGTAATGCTTGTTCTCTATTGAGCGACTGTTCTGAAATGAAACCTTCATCTGGATATCCTTTAAGATCTTTACGAGCCACCGCAGCATAAAAAGTATAATACGGATTCACAGATTCTACAGGAAAATCAGTTCCTAAAGCAACGATTCCGGATTTTGCTAGTAGAGTTTGGTATGCATAAGCTCCAGCCATACGCTCGTGTCCCAAACGATCCTCAGCCCAATACATATCACTAGTAGCATGGGTAGGTTGTACAGAAGGAATGACACCCTTAGAAAAAAGTGAGAAATCAAGCTCATCCACAATTTGAGCATGCTCAATTCTCCATCTTCGGTCTTCTTTTTCATTAAGCAGATCTTGATAAATCGAAAGTACCTCGAAATTCGCCGCATCTCCTATAGCATGGGTATTCATTTGAAAGTCAGAATCAATCAATCGTTCTGCAATTGCTCTCATTTGATCTACAGGGGTAACAAAAGCCCCAAAATGACCTGGTGCATCGGCATAAGGTCGCTTAAGCGCTGCACCTCGAGAACCTAAGGCACCATCACCATATACCTTTACTGAACTCACATTTAGACGGTCGGTTTTGTAAGGTCCCTTATTTAGGTAATAGTTTACATCCGCTTCGGTATTACTAATCATCGCATATAATCGAATCTTTAATAAACCTTCTTGCTGAAGAGAATCTATCAATTGAATCACCTCTTTAGATATACCCGCGTCGCTAACTGTGGTTAACCCATAGTCAAAACAAATCTCTTGAGCAGCCAATAAACCTTTAATCTGTTGATCACGGCTCGGAGGTGGCATTACTGCATCTATGTAACGCATGGGGCCATCAACTAAAATTCCAGAAGGTGCTCCATTTAATAGAATAACAGCTCCCCCCTCGGCAGAGGTATCTGAATCAATCCCAGCTAATTCTATCGCTTTAGAATTTACCCAATAAGCATGCCCATCCACTCTTTCAAGAACCACCGGAAAATCAGAAAATCGACGATCTAAATCAAAGCGAGTAGGAAACTCCTTGATATCCCAATCATTTTGATCCCAACCCCGTCCATAAACAAAATCAACGTTGCTATTCTGAGATCTAAAAATAGCTATCCGATCGAGAACCTCATCGATACTTTCAGTTCCTACTAAATCTACGTGAAGCGTCCCTAAGCCAAGTCCATAAAAATGACTATGAGCATCAATAAGTCCAGGAACTACGGCTTTACCCTCAAGATTAATGAGTTGTTTGGCCGTAAAACGATCTTTTAAATCATCCGAACCTAACGTTACTATACGACCTTCATCAATAGCCATTGCGGTGTAGGTTGTATTCACAGTATCAAGGGAATAAATCTGCCCATTGAATACAATGGTATCCACCTCTACTTTACTAACACAAGAGGTAAAAACAAGTAATACTCCCAGTGCAATTAACTTAAATTTCATAGCATTTTAAATTTGAGATTGAAAATAGTAAAAACCTAGATCATCTAAATAATCCACCAAATGTAAGTTCCCTATTTGCTAACTTTAGAAAATCAAAAAAGGAATTAATGAGCTCACACCAGTTGCTGTTAAGCTTACAATCTGCAGATATTGGGATAAGAAACGAGGTGATTTTAAAGGAAGTATCTCTCGAAGTAAATAAAGGAGATTATCTCTATTTAATTGGTAAAACAGGTTCTGGCAAAAGCAGTCTGCTAAAAGCGATTTATGGGGATACCCAAATTAGTAAGGGAACGGCTCGTTTTAAGTCCTTCAATTTAGCCAAACTCAAAGAGAGTGAACTACCGACACTCAGAAGACAGTTAGGAATCGTATTTCAAGATTTTAGATTGCTTGACGACCGAAATGTTTTTGAGAATCTTGATGTCGTTCTTAAAGCAACCGGATGGAAATCGACCTCAGAACGAAAGGATCGCATTATGCAAACGCTCGACAAGGTTGGAATTTCTGGCAAACATGAACGATTTATACATCACCTATCTGGCGGAGAAAAGCAGCGCGTAGCCATTGCCCGTGCTCTTTTAAATGACCCTGAACTAATTATTGCCGATGAACCCACGGGAAATCTAGACCCCGAAACTGCGATAGAAGTGATGGATTTATTTGAGGAACTTCATCTTAAAGGTAACACGGTAATTTTAGCCACTCATGATTATAGATTAATTAAAAGATATAATCACCCCGTAATTCGTTGTGAAAATCAAGGGATTCATAAGTTAGAACCCGTTGGTTCTTAAAAAATCTATTTATTTGTAGCCCTTAAAACAACTACTTATGGCTGTACTTGGTATTGATATTGGAGGAACAGGAATGAAGGGAGCTCTTGTTGACCCCATAACCGGCGAGCTAGTTAGCGAACGATTCAGAGTTCCTACACCTCAAAAGAGGAACCCTAAAAGCATGGCTAAAGCAGTTCATAAAATCGTTACTCACTTTGACTACAAAGGAGAAGTAGGCGTAGGTTTTCCAACGATTATAAAAGACGGAGTCTGCCTATCAAGCGGCAACTTACACAAGTCGTGGAAAAATCAAAACGTAAGCGAAGTCTTTAAAGAAGAAACGGGTTTAGATTTTACAGTAGTCAACGATGCTGATGCAGCCGGATACGCCACTATGAATTACGGTGTAGGTAAAGGCGAAACAGGTCTGGTATTAATGATCACCATCGGAACAGGCCTCGGCAGTGGAGCTTTCTACAACGGTGAACCTATTCCCAATTTCGAGTTAGGACAAATACCGTTTAAGAAATTTAAAAAAATCGAAGACTGGGCCTCGAATGGCGCTATGCAACGTGAAGGTCTAGAAATAGATGAATGGGCCATGAGGTTCAGTAAATTTTTAAAAATCACCGAACTACTTATAGCACCAGACCTTTTCATCCTTGGTGGAGGGCTGTCTAAGCGCTACGATGAATACAAACATTTGATAACTGCCAATACTCCGATCAGAGTTGCCGCGTTGAAAAATAATGCGGGTATTGTTGGAGCTGCAGCTGCGGTTAAATAGCCTTTGAACGTTTTCTATCGGTCTCTTTTAATAAGATTTTACGCAATCTTAAGTGATTTGGAGTTACCTCAACGTACTCGTCCTTCTGAATGTATTCTAAGGCCTGCTCCAAAGAAAATTTAATCGCAGGTACGATGCGGGCCTTATCATCTGACCCTGAAGCGCGAACGTTCGTAAGCTTCTTTGTCTTAGTGATGTTAACCCCCATATCATCAGCACGGGAATTCTCTCCAATAACTTGACCTTCATAAATATCTTCTCCCGGATCGATAAAGAATGTACCTCTCTCCTGAAGTTTGTCAATGGAGTAAGGTATCGCAGTACCGTTTTCAAGAGACACCATCGAGCCGTTAATTCGACCAGGAATTGGGCCTTTTAGCGGTTGATACTCTAAGAATCGGTGTGCCATAATCGCCTCTCCTGCGGTTGCAGTAAGCAATTGATTTCTAAGACCAATGATACCTCGTGAAGGAATAATAAACTCGATGAACATACGGGCCCCACGTGACTCCATGCTAATCATTTCACCTTTACGCATAGAAACCATCTCAACAGCCTTACCCGAAACTTCTTCAGGAAGATCAATAGTCAATTGTTCAACAGGCTCACACTTAACTCCGTCAATCTCTTTAATGATTACCTGTGGCTGTCCGATCTGTATTTCATAACCTTCTCTACGCATGGTTTCGATAAGAACAGATAAATGGAGAACTCCACGTCCGTAAACAATAAAACGGTCTGCGCTATCGGTAGCTTGGACGCGCAGGGCAAGATTTTTTTCTAACTCTTTTTCTAAACGTTCTTTGATGTGTCTTGAAGTAACGAATTTACCGTCCTTTCCAAAGAATGGGCTGTCATTAATGGTAAACAACATACTCATCGTTGGCTCGTCAATCGCAATAGATGGCAATGCCTCAGGGTTTTCAAAATCAGCAACCGTATCACCAATTTCAAAACCTTCCATACCGACTATAGCACAAATATCACCGGCTTTTACCTCAGTCACTTTCTGACGACCTAAACCTTCAAAGGTAAATACCTCTTTTACGCGTGTCTTAATTTGAGCACCATCTCTCTTCACTAACGTCACTTGTTGGCCCTCTGCAATTCTACCACGCTGAAGACGTCCGATCGCAATTCTTCCTGTAAAAGAAGAGTAGTCTAAAGAAGTTATCAGCATTTGAGTTGTTCCCTCCTCTGGTTTAAACTCAGGGATATGTTCAACAACCATGTCTAGGAGAGGTTCAATAGTCGTCGTTGGGTTCTTCCAATCATCGCTCATCCAACCATTTTTAGCCGAACCATATACCGTTGGGAAATCTAACTGCCACTCTTCTGCGCCTAATTCAAACATCAAATCAAACACCTTCTCGTGCACCTCGTCTGGAGTACAGTTTTCTTTATCCACCTTATTTACAACCACGCAAGGCTTCAGACCTAAGCTAATTGCTTTTTGAAGTACGAAACGCGTTTGAGGCATCGGACCTTCAAAGGCATCTACAAGTAGTAACACCCCATCAGCCATGTTTAAAACACGCTCTACCTCACCACCAAAATCGGCGTGACCAGGAGTGTCGATAATATTAATCTTCATTCCCTTGTAGATTACCGATACGTTTTTAGATACAATGGTAATTCCGCGTTCTCGCTCGAGATCGTTATTGTCAAGAATTAGGTCTCCCTTATTTTCATTCTCTCTAAAGAGTTGACAGTGATACATAATCTTATCAACCAAAGTAGTCTTACCGTGGTCAACGTGTGCGATAATCGCGATGTTTTTAATGGTTTTCATAGGATAGTTCCAAATATGCGCCTTAAGGCGGCGCAAATATAGCGGTATTTTACACCGAGAAGTGAATAAAAAGTACCTTTGATACATTACAATGCTAAAACACTGCATTTACTATGAAGAATTTCGACGTTCCAAACCTTAAACACCTTGACTCCAAACAGTTCTTTTTAATTGCAGGTCCTTGTGCTATTGAAGGAGAAGAAATGGCCCTCAGAATTGCTGAAAAACTGGTAACTATTACTGATAGGTATAAAATCCCCTATTTCTTTAAAGGAAGTTTTAAAAAGGCCAATCGTAGCAGAGCAGATTCATTTACAGGAATTGGTGATGAAAAGGCACTGAAGATTCTTCGAAAAGTAGCTGAAACTTTTTCAGTCCCTACGCTTACGGATATTCACAAAGAGTCGGATGCAGCTTTAGCCGCCGAATATGTAGATGCATTACAAATACCTGCCTTTCTAGTGCGCCAAACCGACCTGTTAATCGCTGCTGCAGAAACGGGGAAGGTAGTTAATTTAAAAAAGGGACAATTTATGAGTCCTGAAAGCATGCAATTTGCCGTTCAAAAAGTAAGTGAGGTTGGAAATCATAAGAGCTGGATCACAGAGCGAGGGTCGATGTTTGGATACCAAGATTTAGTGATTGATTATAGAGGAATCCCGACAATGAAACAATACGCCCCTGTGGTACTCGATGTCACTCACTCCCTTCAGCAACCCAACCAAAGTTCGGGAGTAACTGGCGGACGCCCTGCTCTAATTGAATCAATGGCTAAAGCCGGAGTAGCTATTGGCGTAGATGGCTTATTTATAGAAACTCATTTTGACCCAAAGAATGCAAAAAGCGATGGAGCCAATATGCTCGATCTTGAGAAGGCCGAAGGTCTAATCAGCAAACTTGCACGATTGAGAGAAGTTGCGGTTGAATTACAATAACGTAACGATAACCGTTTAGTAAGCTACAGAAACATTTACTCGAATACCTTTATTCCAAAGATTAAACTTATGAAAGCTCGATTCCTACTATTGTTTGTTTCCCTATTTGGATTTGCTCAGAACCACAGTCATTCAGGGGTTCATCCGATTAAATTCCCAAACATTGAAGGGTATCTAACACTCAGCACCGACCTGCATATTCACAGTGTGTTTTCTGACGGAAACGTTTGGCCTACCATCAGAGTTCAAGAAGCCCTAATGGATAACCTTGATGCCATCGCACTTACCGAACACCTAGAGTACCAGCCCCATCTTGCCGATATACCTCACCCCGATCGCAATAGAGCCTACCAATTAGCATTAGAGGAGGCAAAAGATCACGATCTTTTAATCATTCCTGGTTCAGAGATCACAAGAAGTGCCCCTGTCGGACACAATAACGCACTATTTCTTACTGACTCGAATCCACTTTTACAAGACCAAGCACAAGATGCGTTTAACCAGGCAAAAAAGCAGGATGCTTTTGTTTTCTGGAATCATCCCTCATGGTCGGCACAGAAAAAAGATGGAAATCCAGAATTAGGTGATTTTCAAAAGAAACAGATCAAACAAAAGAAACTTCACGGTATCGAGGTCATCAATTTCGGAGCCTATGCAGAAGAATCACTTAGTATAGCTCTCGAAGAAAATTTAACCATAATGGCCACCTCTGATGTTCACGATCTCATCGAATGGGATTATGCGAATAAAGGATTACAAAGACCTGTAACACTTGTCTTCACTAAGGAGCGATCGATTCCATCTCTTAAAGAAGCCTTATTTGCAAAACGCACGGTTGCCGCCTACAATGATTTACTGGTCGGAAGAGAAGAATTTCTAATCCCTCTACTCAAAGCAAGTATTGGAATCGAAGTTGATGGTTATGTAAAAGATACCAAAATATTGAAGATTACGCTCACCAATCATTGCAGTAGTGACCTACTACTAGAGAATGTTAGCGCTTTTACTTTCTATGAAAACTCTCCGGTATTCAACTTAGAAGCCGGGAGCATAAAAACACTGCAGATAAAGACCATTGATAGAATTTCTGAAGTAAATCTATCCTTTAAAGCACTTGGAGCGTATACCGCACCAAAAACGCATCCTACCGTTAGCTTTACCTTAAATATCGAAGAGTAATTCTTGACGATTAGTTATCTTTGTGCCCTTAGAAAATACGTTCTTTTTCTTATTGGGGCCGATTTGGATTTGACAGCAAGATCAATCAAATCGTAAGCATGTCGAGCTATGAAGGTAATGCTCGTAAATCTCTACTTCATCTTTTTTAAATGGCGAAAATACTTACGCTTTAGCTGCCTAATAATCTGAATTACAGTAGGATTTGGCCTAGTCCCGCAAGGCGGGAAAGCTGAATGTCTCTAGAAAGCCCTTGTTGGCGGCGTTCTTTTAAGAGGCACCATTAAAGTCAACATCGAATAGTTCCTGCTTCGAGAACTATTCCAAATAAAGAAGCTAAGGGAATAATAGGTTGTCGTTGATCAGTTATTCTTCGAAAATCAAACAACGTCTAAGCATGTAGAAAGCGTTTTTATTGCTTGTTTGGACGAGGGTTCGAGTCCCTCCGGCTCCACTTTATGTACATATAAAACGTTGTTTTATAAGGGTTTAATAATTATTAAATTTCATTATTGTACGGTATTTGTACGACAATCTATTGGTATATTATTAGACTTTATAAAATTATAGGGATTGGAAAATATTTGTGGAGCTTTATAAGTTTGCTCGATTATAAACGTAAAAAGCTAAAAATTTATACACAACAGATTACCATTCTATACCCCGGTGGATTTTAAAAAGTTGGTTTCAGAATAAAGATTAGAGTGGTTTAGGTAGGTGTTATGTTAAGCCTTCTAGTGAGGATAAATTAGATTAACCTAGCTTCACTTACTCTTCTTACTACACAAGAAATTGAAGACTTACAATTCTTATCCCAAATTGACTTCGCTACCAAGGATTAATCAATCAAGGTATGTATCACCTTATCGGTGTTTTCATCTGCCTCAGAAGATTGAATCTGAACGACGCGGTACTCCTTTCGGTTTTGTATAAAAAGCTGTCCAGAGAGCGAGTACGATCGTAAACCGGTGTGTATCGTTTGACCATACACCTGATTGCTAATTCTAAAGGTGTCATTTAAGGTGTCGATGTAGATCGTCTCTGGACAGATACAGACAATGATCTTCTGGTGATGCATTAGGTCCTTATAAAAATCATCCTGAGGTACTGTGATCAGTAAAAAAGGATTCAAACAGATAATCCTTGGTTTTACTACCAACGCGTGTTCACGATCTCCCTTTTGATTGGGATAGGTTACCTCCCAACCGAACTGCTTCTTGCAAAGAACCTGCATTTGCGACTCATCAACCTCATGGGATAGATTGATCGGAGCCTTTGCAAAGTTCCTTAGTGCCTGTTCTATGGAAGTGATTCGGATCATTCAAAATGGGTTTACATCATCTGCTCTAGGATCACCACTCTACGGTTTCTGGCTCTAGCGTCTTCGTCGCTACCTTGAACCGCAGGTGCAGTTTCTCCTAAGCCTTGAATGTCGATTCGGTTCGATGAGATCCCTGCGTTGATTAAAAAGTCGGCCACTGCCTGTGCTCTGCGCATCGATAAGGCTAGGTTGTACTTCTCTGAGCCGTCCTCATC
>Ga0255770_10002509_pt1 | contig 16363 bp, 43 predicted proteins | sample 071ome_22_FD_179968 | JGI IMG/M metagenome (GOLD analysis project Ga0255770, IMG submission 179968) | Coastal salt marsh microbial communities from the Groves Creek Marsh, Skidaway Island, Georgia - 071404AT metaG (version 2) | ecosystem: Environmental > Aquatic > Marine > Intertidal zone >... | reverse complement strand
TCATCTTGCATGATCTCAACGATACGCTTAAAGTCAAGAATACCGTTCTTTTCATATGACTTGGTAAGGTCAGTTTGTGTAGAATCACCGCAGAAAATAATCTTACAGTTATCACCAACTCTGGTAATTATACTATCAAGTTCATGAAAATTCAAGTTTTGCATTTCATCCACGAGAACGATGCAATTATCCATCGTGGTGCCACGAATAAAGGATGTACTCCAGAAGGAAATAGTCTCTTGAGTCTTCAGATTACCATAAAGCATCTCAAAGTCTGCATCGGTAGGCATCTCAAACATGTACTTAACCATGTTCTTATATGGAATCTGATACAGAGCAGCCTTGTCATCATGATCTCCAGGGAGGAATCCAATCTCTCTAGTCGAAACGAGGGAACGGACGATATAGAGTTTCTCGTATGGAGTATTCTCATCTAGAACATCACAAAGGGCCTTATAGAGACTGATAAAGGTCTTACCAGTACCAGCAGCACCATATGCAAAGATGTTTTTACCCTCATCGTAGTCCTTAAAGAGTTTTTCCTGATTCTCTGTCAAAGGATCAATGTCAACCAACATTTCACTATTGATTGGTTTTTTACGACGCATTTGTTTCGCCGTCATCCCCACTCCAATGGGATCTTCTTGATTTCTCTTCCTTCTTGCCATAATTCCTTACATAAGTGATTGTCGATTTGCACCAGCCTTTTCAGCCTTCTTCAGAACCTCTTTCCATCCTGGGTTGCGGTTATGGAGTTTATCTTTCCATTCACCAACTTCACCAAAACTTGGAGCATTTTCTGGAGTATAGTATCTCTCCCATTCTGGATTGTCTTCACGCCACTGATCCCAGTCGTGAATACTCATCCTCACTTCTTTGACTTCACCAGTCTCTTTATTTTTAACAGGATACGTTGCCATTAGACCCACTCCAATGCTTCAGATACAGTCGGGAATTGTTCGACAAAGATCTTCTTACAATTCTCAGCAATATCCATGTGTTCCTTCTGAGTTCCATTTGCAGAACGCAGATTGATGTAATGGATCCATGAACGGCATGAGCCTGTCATATAGATTCTGGTTGGCGTACAGAGAGGAAGCACCATGCGAGCACATTCCTTTGCAACCCCACGTTCCAACATCTGTTGATATAAAGACATAGAAGATTCGAACAAAGTTTGCATCTGTTTTTCTAGAATCTGAACCTCAAAGGGATCAAGGTCATCAATAGAGTTCTGACGATTCTTCGTGTCCTGACGACGGAGCTCTGGAAGGGGGATCTCCTTCGAGAGTAGGGAAGAATCAGCATAGCGTTGCGAAAACTCTTGAAATGTGAACGAACGGTGACGCAAAATTTGAGCCGCTATTGCTCTGGATGTTTCAATCTCCAGAGTCATCGTAGATTGCTCAAACACACTCCAGTGGTTGTGTTGAATGCAATACCGAAGTAACCCTGCATACTTTTCATTGTCCTGGTTAGAGGGGTTAGACACACGGGCAATATATGCCATAGTCTGCTCCGCATCGGGAGTAACACTTACTAGTTTTACGTTCATAGTTTAATCAGGGTAACCATCGTCATCATCTCGGCCTTCATAGAAACCAAATTTTTTGTCCTTATCTGTAGGAAGATAAGAAGTTGTGTCCGAATAAACCTCAGACTTTAAAGCTTCTACCAGAAGCTCTAGATTTCTTACAATCAGTTTGAGTTTTTCTTTCTCCATAATTATACCATATTAGAGGTGATAATTGAAATTAATAACACACCTACGAAGACTATCAGTACATGTAGTTCCTGTGTGTTTTTCATTCGAGTCGAAAACTAGCAGACGGTTTTCAATGCTTTCGACTTCCAGACCATTCTCAAAAATAGTTTTACCGTTGTTACTATTTACATAATATATGGCAGTGTTGCAATCGTCAACGTCTGTATGAAATGGATGTTGTATAACTTCTTCCGTGCGAAGGTGCATATTTGCTTTTATTCGCACTATAGAAACAGGATTTATGGACTGAATAACACCACCAAGTCTATTAAAGTCTGGGTAGGGTTGAAAGTGATTATAAAAAATCTTAGTAAATTGGTGATACCCGTCTCCAGGCATAGCAACTCCATCTAAGAAAGTCCACTGAATTTCTCTGCCCAACATAAAATCCTGCAGATCTTTAAATTGATCTGCAGGAAGAAAATCATCAATTATCTGATGTCTCATAATCAGTTGGGTGATACTTTAAAAATTCCCAGAAAGTCATTTTCATTTCTTTCTCGGTCATTCCACAGTGTTTAGCTGCTTGAGGAAGATTCATCGTCACTCGGAACAAAGCTTGATTCGCTTCCTCCACTAATTGTGGCGTTGTTTTTACCTTGGTAGGAATCAGTTTGTTGTAGTCCGAAGTTTTCATCATCTAGGTCCATGTAATCTTTGGTTAGGTTTGAAATAACACTTTCAGATCCATTTACTCGATGAATCTCAAAGATGTTAGATTTCATATACTTCTTGAGTTTTTTGTACCTTTTCAGTACTTTACCAAACTCTTCAGCATTAACATCAATTTTAGCTTCACTCATTTTTTCTTGTCTTTCTGTTGGGCTCCCCAGAGTTTAGGATTACACCTACCCTCTGTTTGTGTCATTTTAATTAAATCCTGTCGATATTTGTCCCAATAGTCATCAAAAATATCAACCCTCTTTGGTGCAATTGCAATATCATAATGGGGTTTGCCATCTAGTAAATATTCTACCAGATATGCAGTGTAGGGCAATGATCTATCTTCGGCTAAAGTAGGATCACAGTCATGATGAATAATTCTACAACCTTTCCCCATCAAGAACGGCCTCCCCAACGAATATCTGGATATGCTTCAGATACCAACTCTTTGGTGATCTTATACTTAGAACCCAGAGCCTTGTCCTTAACAAGAATGAGGATCTCAGCTTCTTTAACGTGAACAGTCTCAAGCATATTGATAAACATACTTTCACGTTTGATTTTGTTCAGAGCATCATTACCACCCTTAACAAAATTAAAAAACTTATCCGCAATACTACGAATAGTAGTACGTGAAGGAACTCCTCTTTCTGGACTTGCTCCTTGATCACCATCTAAAGGTTGGAAGGGAACATTACCAACAGGAAGCATAGAAATAACAGTCTCATCGAAGTTCCAAATGAACAGGGACTTCAGAGAATTATCTCCATGTTGTTGTAGGATAGAAATCTTTTTGGCTTTAGTTCTTTCGGAATCAACGGCTTCAAGAATTTCGTGAACCATGGGGTTTGGTGGCAGTTCCACCTTTTTAACTGCCACTGTTTTGGGTTTTGTTGTCGTTTTACGAGTCGTGGTCTTAGCCCGCGTCGTCGTTTTCTTCGTAGTCGTCATACTCATTCTCAAATCTTACAGCTAGAATTTCATCAGGCAGAATATTACCATTCTCATCATACATTTCAGGATGGAGGGATGGCATTGTTTGGGAGGTTACAAACAGGTTATTCTGTTGCGCTAACCAACCAATTATACCACCAATCATCAAAAACATCACGCTCATCATAATAAAAATCGCGATGATAGAAGCTTCCATTTTTCTTCCTCCGAATTACTTGTCTCGTATGTCAAGTGATACTTGGAAAAAGAAATGGTATTCCTTCTTAAAGAGGGCAACCAACTTTCCAAAGCTCACTTCCCAGGTCTTTGAGTGTTCCTTAGGCTTCGGTTCCCCCCTTAATAATAATTCCACACCTTTATTTATGTGGATGTCCTTACGTTCCACTAGAAAACCCTGTGCTCCTTCAAGTAAGCAACTGTCTGATTGCAGTTACCAATATACTTGCCCTCAAGTTCTACCTGAGGAAACAGATTTTTACCTGGGAATTTTTCTCTGAATTCTTCTTCAGTATAATCAACTCCCAAAATTTTCTCTTCGTATTTTTTACCAAGAAGGTCCATGACCATCTTCAGTTTTATACACAAAGAGCAGTGTGGTTTTCCATAAATTGTGAACATAAGACTACCTCTAATTTGTCCCAGTCCTCCCTGAAAACAATAAATCCAGTTGTGGAATCTGGGTGTATTTGAATCGTTAGATATGAATCTAAGATTATCATTATCTTTCCTTCTATAGGAGATCCCAAGCCGTTGGGATATCTTACCGTATCAAACGGTTCGACCTTCAATTTCGGAGACGTACCGATGAAAATGTGATTCAATCCCGACGATTGACTTATTTCCTTGCGATACCCAATCATGGCAGAATTCATAGAGATGCCTCGTTTCTTTCAAATTGAAATGTCTCTTTAGTGCAATGAATGCTTCTGCTCTCAGAACCATTCTTTCGTCGGAATATCTCCAATCTTCATTACTCATCAGTCTCTTCAATGAATTTGTCTAGATTGTCGATCATTTTGTCTGCGTGTTGCAAAGAATCGATCTCCGAAATCATCGATGCAATACTTTTTGCGACAAACGGTCGTTCTCCTCTTGCAGCAAAAGCAAGAGCGTTTCTTAAATTTAATTCAGCGTCTTGTAGTGAATTTACTACAGATGATGATAACATCAATTTACTCCATTTACTTGTGACCAATCTTTGTCGAAGATTTCCAAACCTTTATCGGTAAGAATGTGATCATACATGTCATCAAAAACTTTTGGAGGCATAGTACAGATCTCTGCACCATTATACCATGATCTGATGGCACGTTGTACACTACGAATAGAAGCGGCAAGAACCTGAGTCTTTACTCCGTGAACACGGAAAAGGTCAGAAATAGACCTTACTACCTCCAGGCCTGCGACTGACTGGTCGTCTAATCGTCCCACAAAGGGAGAAACATATGTTGCTCCTGCCTTTGCTGCAAGGACTGCCTGTGCAGCGCAGAAGATCAATGTAACGTTGACTTTAATACCTTGATCCGATAGTGATTTACAAACAGAAAGTCCCTCACGGGTGCAAGGAACTTTTACAGTGCAAACATCACCAAATTTTTCAGCAAGACGTTGACCTTCAGAAAGCATTTCACTTTCAGTACCAACGACTTCCATGCTAATATCTTTGATACCAAGTTCTTTTAGTTCTTGATATACATCTTCTGGATTTTTACCACTCTTCATGATGAGAGTAGGGTTGGTTGTTACACCATCAATGAGGCCAGTCGCGAAATACTTACGAATAAGATCAGTATCCGCTGTATCCAAAAAAATCTTCATGAATCTTTTTTGTGAATTTTCTTCAACTCTTTATATAGACCCTTAATTTCCTGATATGCGGTTTCGGGGTCTAATTTTTGGGCCATCTCCATGGCAACGATAACATCTACACGAGTTCCGAAGTCACGTAGAGCTTTTTCAAACTCACTCATGTTTTCATATACCATTAGAGTTTTCCTCCAACCGTTCCATCAAATTTCTGGGAAGTTGTACAGTTTGCCCAGTTGGTAGCGACACCTTCTTGATGAAAATGTGTTCCTTGAACGACAATTTCCCTCGTAAGGCCTGTGATGAGTTCCTTACCTTCCTTACTAAAGCTAGTCCAAGTTCCAAATCGTTTCTTTTCGACTCGGAAATCTCCCCACTTGCACTCAATCCATTCATAATCATCTTTTTGTTCAGTGGAACTCTTGGTTTCTTCTTTCATCTAAGTACCTAATTACTTCTTCTCGCCACTCCATCAACTCATGATAACATTCTTGATTGTGAGCACATTGACGCAATTCACTATCTGGCTTCAAAACACTCTCATAAAAAAGACCAAGTGCATCACGGCGTTTTTCGTGTTTAACGTTGTCCATAGGCTTGGATTCGACAGTTTATATAGGGTTATTAGTCATTGCAGTATTTGTCTGCACCAGTGATCATCTTAACTTTTTCAATTGATAACCACTGACTCTCCATTTCGCCAGCAAGATACATGATTTTCTTTTCCAAGACTTCGTTTTGCTCAATAAGATAAGCAATAGTATCAGTCAAGGTTTGTCGGTTACCATCTTCATCTCGCAAGTAAATTGTGTAACCCCTCTTAAACTTACGAGCTAGTTGTGCCTTAACGATAATATAAATTAACGCATTGGAAAGAATAACAAGAAATAACGTCATGAAATCATTGAGTACTGCCGTATGTTAACACATTTTCCTCATTTTGCAAAGCTGGAACGAATTTGTATTCATTATTCCAAGTAAATTGCGTATTATTGAGTTCGTGTTTTTTTGGTTTCTTGGATTTTTCGGGTTTTAACCATTTATCAAGAGTATTGAGTGTTTTGGTTATTTCCGTTAATTCCGAACAAGAGTCAAACTCGGATGCATATTTCAGAGCCATTCTGAGTTGCTTTTGAGCTTCCTCTACGTGAAATTTTGCTTCTGCTCTCATTTGTTTAAGTAGTCTACAAAAAGGACTCCATCTAAGTGGTCGATTTCGTGTTGGACGACACGAGCTTTCAAGCCATCCATTTTCCAATGTTTATATTTTCCAGTTTTATCCTGAAATTTTACTTTTATGGAAGATGATCGAATAACCTCGCCGTGTTCTTCAGGAACACTTAGACAAGATTCATCAAAGCTAGAAAGTTCTTTACTTTTCCAAGTAATTCTTGGATTAATCATCATGAAAGCGTCTCCCTCATCATCAATGACGATTACTCGTTTACTGACACCGATTTGAGGGGCTGCTAGTCCAATACCTCCATATTTATACATGGCGAGTGACATTTTCAAGTATAGTGCGAAAGATATGTCTCCGTCTACCTCTTCCACAGGATCAGCAGTTTGTCTTAAGACTTCAGATCCAATCTGTTCAATTTCTTCATGCATAAGCGTGTGTTAGTCCCCAAATAACAAATATTCCTATTATACTCCAAATAATGAGAGTATACAATGCTAAACTATTCATGATCCGCTCCCGTTTCTAAATCCGATTAGATATCCAAGACAGACTCCACTGAACCAAGCGACAAAAAGCCATAAAATAGTCTCAGTGAAACTAATGAACTCCATCCATTCAGTATAACTCATCATCATCCTCATATAGAGGACATGGTTCTTCAAACAAGGTCTGAATTCTTAACTCTTGAGTTCTTTCGTACAATTCTCGATAAAACTGATCCTTTTCTTCTGGAGTCATTTTTCTCTAAACAATTGTTCTACTTGTTTACGAGCATTATCCATTTTTTCCTTTTCACGTTCACAATGACGGTATCCTCTTTTGCCGTGAAAAATGAAGTGACCTTGAATAATCATGGTTACCCCAAATAAGAATAATAAAATAACACCAATCCACTCTAAAGTCCGTTCCATTTTAAATTGCCCGCTAGTACAATTCTTCTTTCACACTTATTTTCGGGAACACGGTGGACTTCATCAGAGGAAAAGATCACACAAAGTCCAGGAGAAGGATTAATGATAATATCACTGAAGAGTAGTGGAGAACTACCATCTGGGGCATTCACATAATAAACAAAAGAATAGTCAGATGCATTTTCATCATGACCAGAGTGTTTATGCGTTTTAGCATAATCACCATAATTGTAAATGGCACCCCAAAGTTGGTATTCCATCTCTCGATCAGGAGAGATTTTATTAACTACCCAATCCTTCAGTTTCAAAAAGGGTTTGGGATACGTATTGTATCCAGTTTGCTTTGTAACGACAAGATTCGAATATTCTTCAGTGTCATTTGGCAAAAAATCTATCCAGCTTTCCAAATCTCCATTAAGAGACTGAAATTCTGGATAGACTAATACTTCAATCATTTAATTGATAAATCCAACCAAGTCGCAAGTGGAGGAATCACTCCAAGTAACCTCAGAAGTCCTTCAGCAAATAAAGCAAGAACCACCCAACCGACACACATACTAATAATGGAAGCATTCCGATTGTGCTGTCGTATAGCAGCATCGATCATCTCCCGTACTTCTTCTTTGGTTACCCTTTCGGGCAACTCAATGTCTTCTCCCCAATCCTTGAATTTCACGGGTTCAGTCATCAATTTGTGCCGTTTCCGTCATTATAGGGATATTTAGAAATGATGCATGAAATTTGTGAAAATCCTGACAGTGAAAAAATTGCCAGAATTTTTTTTCCAGCTTTTTTGGAATCAAAAGCTGATTTTCATTTCAGTACCTGTCAGGGATCTTGTGGTATGAGTGACGTTCAACATCATCTTTAAGTTTTGCAACTTCTTCCTTCAATTTATCAAGCTCTTCTTTCAAATATTGAAGGTCTAGGTCTTGATCTTTCAATCTCTTTGTCTCCAATCGTCAGGTTTGTCTTGCTTAAACCAATCCACAATTTCGTCTGCGGAACCGAACCCCGTTTTGTAATTAGATGGGTCGGGGTCACCTAGTCCCATCTTATTCATAAAATCATCCATGCTGCCCTCCTGAATATCCTGAGCAGCTTGACGACGTGCTTTGTTTAACCAGTCTCTTGCAGTTGTATATGACTTGGCGAGTTTCTCTGCCCACATCATATCAGTTAGAGAGACCTCTTCTTTATTAGCAATCTTATTGCAAATACCTTCAAGTCTTAAACGGTACGCGGTAGATAGCATGGTGTGGTCATCCGTACTAATAATATTTAGAGTATACCTTATAGAGAATTCACTCGTCTGATAGGTAGTGCTCTAATTGGTTGATCCGTTGAAATTCTGCATATGCTGCTTCAGATCGAACATGTAGAATATCCTTGATGTCATCCATAATAAAAGTTGGATCAATACCATCATCAAGGTACTTATCAATAGCCTCTTTGAGGTAGCGGTATCTATGCCACTCCTGACTGTAAGGTTTGTAATGCATGATCTATAATACGATAGCCAAAGTATACATGCGATCCCTTTATTTGTCAATAAGGTTGTGCTGCTTCATTAAATTCTTCTGCAGTGACCTTACCCGACTGCAAAAGATTTACGATCTTTCCATAGATTGACTCAGCAGTCTCCATATCACCTTCGTCTAAAGCTTTCTGTCTATTTCTTACTAGTTGTACGTAGTTTGACATAGGTTTAACGTTCGAATGGTGCCTTATGAAGTTTACACTTCAAATTAAAAGAAAGAATCAGTCTTTTTTTGTCAGTTCTGTTTGGTCTGGTGTAGTGAGCAATTAGTGACGGAAAAAATATAATATCACCCTCTTCTACATTTGGCGGAACAAACTCAAGTACCTCTTGTTCAACCGTTCCCACCCAAGGACATACAAACTGTGTAGGTTGATGTACACTAGAGTCATAGTCAACAAAAACTACGGAACTAAATCCCTCTGCTCCGTGATTATGTATACTATGATAATCTTTCTCCCCCGACTCTTCAAACCAAGACATGATTACTTCTGCCGATGAAAGATTTGCTCTTTCCATCAAGTAATCAATCTCTCCACCAAATAAATCAGCGACTTCTCTATTATATACTCCCTCTTCACCCTGTTCAAATTGATAATGATAATCTGTGGTCAGGTGATCTAGACTATCATCTCTCTGCATCGTCCTACGGTCAAAAAGTTGATTGAGCAAAACTTTTTTACGATATTGCCAGTTTTCCAGTCTCATATGAAGAAATGGAATGGCAAACATAGGACGTTCACTTATAATCATTCTCTAGATCTCCATTCTTTACGCATACTTTGATACTCTGGATCATATGCAGCCTTATCACGGATCACTTTGAAGATCTGCGCCGCTCTTGCTTTGACATTCGTGAGGCAATCTTCCTCGCAGGGAGATACACTCCCATTGCTTGCATATTTGCGTCCCGAAGAGTGATTGGCGTACCGTCTGGCACGAGTGAATCCCATCTCAAGGAATTTTCTCGCCATGTCCATTCCAATGAAATCTTTCCGCGATTTATACTCACAGAACATTTCGTATATTTTATTAGAACTTTTAGTAGCAGTTTCTTCATCTACGAATCGCCAGTGAGCACAAATATCGTTTGTATAAGGGCGTACCAGTAGAACTCCTTGCTCTCCCCTTCCAATACGATAAAGTCCACGAATTTCTGGATCCGTGAAGTCAAGTTCCTCATAAGGGAGTTCATAATCAAATTCTTTCATGTTATTTGAAAGGGCAGGACCAAGTTTTGTAGTCGTGTGAATCTATTCTACCTTGTTCGTGTAGAATGTCAAGAAATTTTGTCCAATACTCCTGTTTTGCAGGAGTATTTCCACGGTAGTCTGGATGGTAGATCTTAATCATTCTACGGCAGATCCAGACTGCCTCTTTTTTAGTCAACATTGTCAATAGGATTATTTAAATATGATTCGGAGTATGCCATCGGATAAAGGTGGTTTAGAACCTCAGTGTACTCATCATACCACTTACTACCACACATCTCATGTTTTTGTTGTTTGCGAACAGCATTGTAGATTAGTTTCCACTGGTGATGGTTGAGAGCCATGTTTTTCATCCGTGATTTTAGTTTGGGATCATACTGTTGGTTTCATTCCAAATGAAGCCGACATTACTTCCTGTTGTTTCAGGTACATTTTAATATAACATCTTGCGATGTCCTTCAATTCAGAAACATTGTTACACTGTTCGATCTGACGGGAGATCTTTTCATATGTAAAACTTTTTGCTGGAGTGTCCAGCGATATGTCGTTTGGATTCATTTAATATCTTAAGAATTGTGCCAGAAATCTTCCCAATCGGAGGTACTAGCAACGCCAACACTCTCCTTGGCATATTTAGCATCCAACTCTGCCCGTTGGCGATAATAGTTTGCTTCCCTAAGATTGAAAGTGCGTTGATCTGCTGGTTTAATATACAGATTAATGTCCTCTCGGATGGCATCAATCTGAATCTCAATCAACTTGAGACGCTCTTCAATAATTTCCCAGGATTGCATTTGTATATGGGCATTGACACTCCATAATAAAACCCCCTGACAGATTTGTCAAGGGGCAAAGGACGGACGAACGGTACAGTTGATTTTCCTTTTATTGTTTCAATACCTCTCTGCAGATTTTTTTACATGTTGCTTGGTCTTCATCGCATTCAATCAGACATTCGTAATAGTCATTAATTCGATCTAGTTCGGACTCCAAATCATCCACAGTTTGTTCAAAATGACGCCATTCATCTAGTTGATTGCGAGACAGAATGTTGTGCATAATTCACCTCCTAAGCGTAAACCATGATATAAGGAGAAATTGATTTCAATTCATGGTCATATCCAAATTCTACACTATCTAGGAGAAATGTCAGCAAATTCTGACCAAATGAGTCCAAATTGTATAGAATCTTACAATTTCTATATGTAAATACACACAAAAAAGAGGGGGTATTCCCCCCTCATTAGTTGACTTTCCAGTTTTGCTTGCCTCGTGATTTTAAATTAACCATTTTAGCGTAACAGACACCACGATAACATAAAAATCCGAAGACTTTCTCTGGATCGTGTTTCTCTGGATCGTATTCTGGAAGGTCATATTCAAATTTGACCTTCACCATGTCTCACCTCACTTTTGGTAGGTGTGACCACGATAGCAGAAAGTACCATGTACTTCGTCAGTATCTCCATGCTTGCACTCAAACTTGACACCGCGATAGGTAGTCATAGCAATTTGTGCATCATGAAGTGCTGCTGCTTTCTCGATTTGCTTTTTGATGAGAGTAAGTGTGTTCATTTGTCGTACCTGAAATACTAGGGTGAATTTAATCTCCCGTTCCTTCAGTCGTTTGCGTCCTTGTTATCAAAACAGTGAGGATCTGTATGATTAATCCAATGGATTAAGATATCAGATTTTTCAGCAGGAGTGAAAAGAGTTGTCTCTTCCAATCCTTGCTTCAACCATTCGTAGTCTTCACAGCGAAGATAATTCTCCACTGGGACATGACTAAAGAAAATCAAAGCGAGTGATAACATAGGATGAACGCTCCGTTCCGCGACTTACTTGCGTCCGATCTCTCGGATGAACGTATTGGTATTATATACCAGTACTAATATTTATGCAAGGTGACCGTATAAATGGATACCAAATATAGTGTCACCTTGATACCATTTTATTCTTTTTTAAGCTTTTTGTAGACAAAATTATTGCGGGTCAGGACCATTCCTGCCCGCTCCGTCTCAACATAGTTGCTGAGGTTTGCGATATTCTGTTTTTGCCAATCGACAATACGTTGCTCTTTGAATGGGTCGTAGAATGTTTGTCTAGAGTACCACGAGCGCCAATTCTCATGCGATTTGGATTTGTTGCACTCGTTACATGCACAGACTAGGTTCTTTGTTTCATCAGTTCCCCCAGCAAAACGGGGAACAACGTGATCGAGAGTTAAATGTTCTCTCGACCCACAATAAGCACACTTATAGTCGAATGATTGTTTAATGGAGTCCTTCCATATGCGTCTAGCTTCTCCTGGGGAACAAGTGTGAAGATTAAAAAGATAATCTTCTGGCGAGCTAAAAACTTCCATGCATTACTGCGTAGAGTCACAGCTATTTAGATTTTGATAGTACTTTATTTCCTAGTACAAGAGTATCCAAATCCGACTTGTGGTAGAGTTCTAAAGCATCCGAAGTCCTTCCTGCAATTGGTTTTCCGCCAGCATTCAATGATGTATTCAACAACATTGGAACTCCAGTAATTTTACCGAATTCCTTAAGAAGTTGGTAATAATCTTCATGACGTTTTGGTACAGTCTGCATCCTACATGTGTCATCAACGTGAGTAATGGCAGGGAATCTGTCTGGTTCCAATACATCTGCAACATAAAGCATGTATTCGGATGGACCGTTCCAATAGAAATACTTCGATACATCCTCTTCAATAATAGATGCACCAAAAGGTCTAAACCATTCTCGGTGTTTTACCTTTGAGTTAATGATATCCTTGCCGTCCGTAGACAGTGGACTCATCAAAACACTTCTATTGCCCAGAGCCCTAGGACCAATCTCTCCATGTCCCTGATAACCCAACTATCTCTCCATTGGCAAGTCTCTCTGCGGTCTCTCTGATCGTCTCTGAGGAGGGTCTAGGGACACTCTCATCGTCTTGCCAGAAGGGAAACCCATCGGTACTGAAGGGGGATAGAGAGTACTCTCGGCGCAGGTATTCAATCACACCCAGAGACAGACCCTGGTCATTGGCATGAGGAGGTATGACAATGTTTGGGAAGTTATCCCGCAATACCTTATTAATAATAGTATTCTGTGCGACACCACCAGAATATCCAACAACATCACCCTCTCGTATATGAGATCTAAAGTGTTTTAGAAAAACATCCTCGGTATATTTGTGTGCTGTGTGAATCCAATCGAAAATATATTCTTGTCCAATCTTACTTCTTACAGAATCTAGATGTCCAAAGTTCCAAACATCACCCAGGTCATCAATATCATTAACAGGAACAACATCCGAATGATGTTTGCCAAATCCCTTAAGGGCCATGACCTTACCCGCTTGGTCCAAGTAGTGTCCACCCAATTCAAGGTAGGCACCCATACGGGACATGATAAATCCTAGACTAGAAGATTTACTATTATCATGTGCATTTTCAATCAGTTTACCATCCCTGAAGACTGACCTATAGACGTAATCATCACCAAAACCATCAAAAACAAAGTGGATATTTGGTTCTACACCTAGAGGCCAGAAACTTAATGTGTGTGCCAGATGATGTTCTACCCTATGAATAGGGCAGGTAAATCCCATGTCCCTGAAAGGTTCCACATAAAACTTATCTGCAACTAGACCAATAGCATCAACATCCGAAGGAACTATATTCCATTCCGATAGTATCCTATGCCAACCAAAGAGACCTTCAAATCCAAAGTGTTTGATCTGAAGGTCTCTCTCGAAAGACTTATATTTAATTGTCTCACCATCAAAATAAGTTACATTTGAGTCATGAGCACATGATCTAATGGCTAATAATTTCATCGACCCTACACGTCATTTTTTTGCCAGAATTTTTTTTCCAGCTTTTTTGAAATCAAAAGCTGATTTTCACATACCAGGAGGACCCCAAGGAGCACCACCCATACCTCCACCCATGTTGGGTGGACCAAAGGGGATTCCTCCAGGTTGGTATCCAGCAGGACTACTTCCAGAGGGTGGCATTCCTGGGGGAGCTTGTCCCATTCCAGGACCCTTATTTAAGGCGTGTTCTGTTCTGTGTGCCTCAATAGCAAACTTTACTTCATTAATCGCATCTTCTAACTTCTTAAGTTTGATGAGAATAAGATCTAATTTTTCTTCCATGTCAGAATAGATTGAGAGTCTTAAAGTAATTTAGGGTTTCTTTACATCCACCAATATGTTTGGCATCAATAGAAACCTGAGGAAAAGTAGCACCCTCACCAAACTCTGAGTAGAACTCAGTCTTAGTGAAATCAGACTTATATTTGTACTCTAGATATTCGATTTCTAATTTACCAAGAAGATGTTTAACTCTTTCACAGAATTGACAATCTTCTTTTGTATAAACTACTGCTTTCATTTTGGAATAGAGAATGCTTTACTAATTATAATTCACGAAAAGTCTACTGGTTGAAGATCACTTTCAGGTAAGGATTTCTGAACATCTTCTGCAAATCCCTCATCAAGATCACTCCATTCGGGTTTCAACCACCAGCCGTCATGGGGATCATCATTAATATGTTCGTACTTTTCTACAGCATTGGTAGGAAGTGCGGGAGGAGGTGTGACATCAATCACTTGACCCATGAGGTGATTGGTGTTTCGAATGTAAGTTAGTTCTTTTGGATTCTTAGCAACCATATTGATCGCATCCATTTCCCAACCACAATCACACTTCTTCTTTCCTGTTGCCTTGTAGATAACAGAAAAGTATTCTTGGGGGACGTACTTATTCATCGATTAAATTGTCCCATACCAGTACCAGAGTTCCAACCACCAGGACCTTCTTGGAAGTTTTCTGAACCACCCTGTGCAGTCCACTGAGTCTCCGCTACAGTGTTCCAGTTTTTAGTGGCAACCTCATACAATTTCTGATGAATGTCTTCCGACTCTTTACTCTCATCAATAATTTGTTGGTCTGCAACTGCCTGTTCGTGGGCTTCCTTGATAGTCATCTGTTTTTCAGACAGAATGGGAGTGGGAAACCAAGGATCTTCGGGAAGATACGCAGGAGCAGGTACACCAGTATAAGAACTAGTATTATTAACTAGGTATTCCATGTCACTATGTCCCCATGGAGGCATAGAATCTTTTTTGTAATCAATCTCTTCCTCAACAAATTCACTTTTAGGAATGAATACTTGTTTGATTGATTTAATTACTTCTTTAATCATGAAAATCCTTTAGTTTTTTTATCTTGTTTTTTATCTAGTACTTCTATGTGACTCAGCCAACCTGATGGTGATCGAAACCACACATTTTGAACAACTTCCCAACTGTCGTAAATTTCAGTCTTCCCACTATTATAACATAATTTATATCGATGTCTATCATAATCCCCATCACTAGTTTGGCAAAAATATTGTGGATCAGTTGGGGGAATTAACTTAGTCATCATTCATCAGTCAGGTGGTCGGCACAAGCAAGTGTATCGCAAGGAGGACATTCTTTCTGTACCAGATCATACGGTGTGAGTGCTTCATTCAATGCTTCAAGTACATTCTCTTTGAAAGAACGATAAGGAATGAAGAGTTCATCATCCTCAGTCTTATAGTCCTGGTGTGTTTCTTTGAACTTGCGATCAACATCATACAGGAGATTTTGTACGATGTCATTAATAACTTCAATGGACTTTGAGGTAAGTCCGTTCCAGGATGTATTGGGGAACATATCATCTTTGACACGATCCAGCAGTGCTTTCTTACAATGCCACTGACTATCAAAGATTTGGGTAAATGCTTCCCAGTCGTGTTGAGATTTGAAATGTGGGATACTCATTAGTTTACTCCGTTTGCACTATCAATAACGTTTTCTTTGTAATGGGCATTCATCTTTGCCCATTCAGCATCACGCTTCATAAACTCCTGGTATTTCTTCTCCAGGTCCTCATTCATAGTTAGATCATACTCGTTACAGAGTTTACGCTGTTCGTCTTCACTGACACAATCATTGAAGATCAATGACATAGCTGCAGATCTGATTGATTTGGGGTCCATGCCTACACATAGCATGAACTTCTCAAATAGTTTGAAATACTGTTTGCAACTGAGATCAGCAGCAGGTGCAGTGATCTTGTAATGCTCTTCAGGGATAAAATCATCATCAGTCCAGGAGGATGTCCCATAGGTTGGTGTGAAGGTTGCATCGAACTTGAATTGTACTTCAGCTTCGTAGGTCACTTAGGGCAAGACTCATAAAACATCCCTTCAACATAACAAGAATATTGGGACTTGTCAACCTTAGGGGGTCGTTTGTTAGTGAGGTGATACACTACGGGATCACGGCCAATAACAACTGGCA
>Ga0255770_10002502_pt1 | contig 16411 bp, 15 predicted proteins | sample 071ome_22_FD_179968 | JGI IMG/M metagenome (GOLD analysis project Ga0255770, IMG submission 179968) | Coastal salt marsh microbial communities from the Groves Creek Marsh, Skidaway Island, Georgia - 071404AT metaG (version 2) | ecosystem: Environmental > Aquatic > Marine > Intertidal zone >... | reverse complement strand
GCAATTGTTGTCCTATTAATCTTTTTATTTTTAATGAACTTTTTAGCGATAATTCTTCGTAAGAAGTTCGAAACAAGGTGGTAAAAATCGATGCCGAATCAAGATGAATTAGAATTATTACAAGAGCTAGGTGATACCGTTGGAACGCCGAAATTAAAAGAAAAGGTTCGCATGTCATGTAACCATGTGGATGTCTTTTATAACGAAACTGCGCAAGCAATCTTCGATGTCAGTGTAGATCTAGGCAAGAATCAGATCCTGGCAATGATCGGTCCATCGGGATGTGGTAAATCCACTCTATTAAGGTGCTTAAATAGGATGAATGACACTATTGACGGTTGTATCGTTAATGGAGAAATTACTCTTGATGGTGAAGACATTTATAACAAGACCATTGATCCAGTTTTGCTTCGGGCCAATGTGGGCATGGTTTTTCAAAAGCCAAACCCATTTCCAAAATCAATATATGATAATGTGGCTTATGGACCTAGACTTCATGGACTGACAAAAAACGCATCAGAGCTAGATGATTTGGTTGAGGAAAGTTTAACCAAAGCAGGGCTTTGGAAAGAAACCAAGGATAGACTCAATAAACCAGGAACGGGTTTATCGGGAGGACAACAACAAAGGTTGTGTATCGCTAGAACCATTGCAGTAAAACCAGAAGTTATTTTGATGGACGAACCGACATCTGCATTGGACCCAATTGCAACAGCAACTATTGAGGAATTGATGTATGACTTAAAGTCATCTTATACAATTGCAGTAGTTACTCACTCTATGCAACAGGCAGCAAGAATTTCAGATAGAACCGCTTATTTCCATCTGGGTAGGTTGGTTGAGGTAAATAATACAGATGATGTTTTCACTAATCCTGAGCATAAGCTTACGGAAAATTACATAACAGGAAGGTTTGGTTAATATATGAATACACAAGACCATATTTCACAAGCATACAACGATGAGTTGGAGGAAGTTAGATCCAAAGTTCTTACTATGGGAGGGCTCGTTGAGGATCACTTTCAGGGGGCAACTAAGGCACTACTTAAAGGTGATACTGAACTGGCAAGTGACATTGCAAAATATGACTATAAGGTAAATGCACTAGAGGTCGAGATTGATGATGATTGCACCAGTTTGATTGCTAGAAGGCAACCAACTGCTGGAGATTTAAGAAATGTTTTTGCCGTGATTAAAATTGTCACAGACCTAGAGCGAATTGGCGATGAGAGCGAAAAAATTGCATCATTTGTGACTGAACTTTCAGTCGATACCAAATCTATGACCATTTACAACTCTTTAAAGTCAATGATAAAAACTGCCAGGGAAATCTTATCAGCGGCGCTGGACTGTTACGCTCGATTAGACGCTAAACAAGCTTTGGAAGTTGCAAAACTTGATGAAGATTTAGACTCCAACTTTAACGACCTGAAGAGAACTCTAATTACTTACTTAATTGAAGATGTAAAAAATATTGAAGACTTTATTAGAGTGATGTGGTGTGCTAGATCGATAGAAAGAGTGGGTGATCACGCAAAAAACATCTGTCAGTATGTGGTTTATGTTGCGCATGGAAACGACATTAGACATATTACAGACCAGAAAGAGTAAAGAGTTATTATGACCATAGAAGAAATTGAAAATTTAATTAGAGCTGGTATTAAGGGAGCCAATGTAACAATGGAAGGGGATGGATGTAGTTGTTCGACTACTGTTATTTCTGAAGAGTTTAATGGTAAGTCATTATTAGAAAGACAAAAGATGGTATTGGCAACAGTAAGAGCTCAGATTGATAGTGGCGAACTACATGCTCTTAGTATCAAGGCGAAAACACCAGAAGAGGCTTAATTAATCTCTCGATCTTTTAAATCCTCCATTATTGCTAGTTTCATATCTGCTGAAAGACTAACCCATGAGCGAATCTCATTTTCGGTTCGCTTACAACCAATACAAAAACCTTTGTAATTGTATTTACAAATATTAACACAAGGGGTTAACTTTAAAATTGTGTCTTGAGAGTGAGATTCTTTTTCTGAAATTTCTAAGCACCTGTAGTTTTTAATTTAACAATTGACCCAAACAATTAGTGAATTTATTTGGGTCAATGTAAGAAGATTGGTCTATTTAATACCAATCATCATCGTCCTGCTCATCATCATAATCAAAATCTTTTTCATCATCATCTTCAAATTCATCATAATCATAATCATCAGTACTCATTTTTTTGTCTCCACAAAATAAATAAAAACATTAACCAAAAATAACTCTTGGTCATTTTCGAAATATACTCTTTTTATAAAAATTGTAAAGGAAAAATTTTATAAATAAAATGATTAAAAATCAATTATTTATATATATTCTATTTTAGGAAAATTAGACAATTACCGAATACATATGCATTAACAACCAAAGGTACTTTGACAAGTTATGTTTTAGTAGTTGTTAGATTCAAGTATGAATTTGTAAACTCATCTACTTTGTTCTCAACTTCTTTAATGAGTGATTCAAATTGAATTTGATGACTTGAGCCTTCAGCACTTCTAATTGCATCTCTCATTTGATCAACGCTTTGAAAAAGCTTATAGATCTCTCCATAAGTCTTTTGATCAAATTCTTTAAGATGATTTCTAATAAGATTTACCAGTTCGATACGAAGATCTTTATTTTTTTTCTGTTCAGATTCTGTTGGTTTAGGATTAATTTCATTAGAATGGAAGAGCACAGCATTCTCAAATTTTTGTTTGAAAGAAGGATTGGTTTTTGAAATATTGAAACCAAGTCTCTGAAACATTGGAAAGTAAGAATCTTCATTGATGAATAAACCAAAGAGGTTATTTATTTCTGTATCGTAGTTCATAATTTAAAAAAATTAAATAACAATAGTTTAGGTATATATTATTCTAAATCTACTCAACAGTCACTGACTTTGCAAGGTTTCTAGGTTGATCAATATTACAGCCTTTAATTTTGGCAACATGATAACTTAGAAGTTGTAATGGAATTGTAAAAATGATTGGACCGGTTATACGTCCGAGACCTTTGGTGATAGGAATGATTTTCATATTGTCATGCTGAGAAATGTCTGCTAGTTCATCTTTGAAAACATACATTACCGAACCCCTTGATTTAACTTCATTAAGGTTCGAGTTGAGTTTTTCCAGCAATTCATCTTTGGGCGCTACTACAATCACAGGAGTATTTTCGTCAATAAGGGCGATTGGACCATGTTTTAATTCACCAGCTGGAAATGCCTCTGAATGAATATAACTGATTTCTTTCAGTTTTAATGCCCCTTCCATCGCTATAGCATACATCGTTCCTCTGCCTAAAAAAAGAGCATTGAATTTACCTTCAAATTCTTTAGCAATTTCTTCGATATCTGCCTCCTGCGTCAATGCATCCTCAATAAGTCCAGGCAATCTATTTAAACCATTAGCGATTATTTCTTCTTGTTGCTTAGTAATGGTATTTTTAACTTTTGCCATAACACTTGTTAACAATCCCAGGGAAACAAGTTGAGTAGTAAAGGCTTTGGTTGATGCGACACCAATTTCTGGTCCTGCATGAGTTAGGAATACCAAGTCAGATTCTCTAGTTAGACTTGATTCAGGTGAGTTACAAATTGTTAGAGTGGGACATCCTGGATTTTTCAATTTTGCATTTTTAAGAGCCTCTAAAGTGTCAGCAGTTTCTCCACTTTGAGAAATGGTGACAAATAGAGTTTTATCCGGTGTTATAGAGTTTCTATATCTATACTCGCTGGCAATTTCAACACTGGAAGATATTTTTGCTATGTCTTCTAACCATAATTTTGCAACAATGCCTGCGTTATAACTTGTTCCGCAAGCAATAATTTTTATATGTTCAGTTTCTCTAAATATGCTCTCGGCAAGATGCCCAAAGGACTCAACATAAATTTCGTTGTGAGATATTCTTGACTCTAATGTATCTCTAATTGCTTGGGGTTGCTCAAAAATCTCTTTAAGCATAAAGTGATCAAAATCACCCTTATCTACTTGACCAGATTTTAGAGTTGATTCATTAATTTGTCTTGTAATTAATTGATTCTCAGTGTTAAAGATTTCTATACCTTTTTCTGATACCAGTGCAGTATCACCGTCCTCCAGAGAGATAAATTTTGAAGTAATATCAATAAGCGCTAGTTTATCTGAAGCAAAGAATGTCCCTCTTGCGCTTAAGCCGACAACCATTGGAGCGGCTCTTTTGGAAATAACAACAACATCAGGATTGTCTTTGTCAATAACAGCAAGAGCAAAAGACCCTTTAAATTTCTTAATCGATTTTTGAGTAGCTTCAAGAAGATTATTTGAGCTCTTTAGACTCTCAAAAATACAATGAGCTATAACTTCTGTATCCGTATCTGAGGTAAATTCATACCCTAATCGTATCTGTTCTTCCTTGAGGGATTGAAAATTCTCAATTATTCCGTTCTGGACAACCGCTATTTGATTGTTACAAATATGAGGATGGGCATTCTTCTCTGTAGGCGCTCCGTGAGTCGCCCATCTGGTATGAGCTATACCAGATAATCCATTCAGATCATAATCAAGTCCTGAAATTTTATTTTCAAGGTTAGATACTTTGCCAGTTGACCGATACCTTTCTAACTTATTTAGGTGATTAATGACTAAACCCGCAGAGTCATAACCACGGTATTCGAGATGTTTTAAACCTTTAATGAGGAACGGAGCGATGTTTTTTTTGCAAACCCCTCCAACTATGCCACACATTGAATACCCAAGTTCAGATTAAAATGATATTTTATGTTATTCACTATTGTATTAAATAATTTTTTGGTCTAATGATTGCAGATCTTCATACTCACTCATATTATTCGGATGGATATCTTTCTCCGAAAGATTTAATTCAGGCTGCATCAAAAAGTGATTGTACCCACCTGGCTTTGACTGACCATGATTCAGTATTAGGATTAAAGGAGGCAAATGAATTTGCTAAATTATCAGGTATTAAATTTATTAATGGGGTTGAAGTTTCTACAAAATTAAACAATTTATCATTGCATGTTGTCGGTTTGGGAATAAATCCCAAAAGTGATTCTTTGCTGGATGGGCTAGATACAAATAATCGGCATAGAGTAGAGAGAGCAAAAAAAATTAGCGAAGGACTTCAAATTGCGGGTATAGAAGAACCCTTAATTGAGGCTAAAAAGTTCAGCAAAACTAAAAATATTACCCGCACACATTTTGCTCAAATGCTGGTTAAGAAAGGCATATGTCCAAATGTTCAATCTGTTTTTAAGAAATTTATGACGGGAAATAAACCTGGCGCTGTCAAAGGAGAATGGATTGAGGCTTCAGAGGCAATACATCAAATTCATGAGGCCGGTGGATTGGCAGTATTAGCTCATCCTTTTAGGTATAAACTGACCCTCTCAAAACTAAAAAAAATAATTATTTCACTCAAAAATTTGGGATTAGATGGCTTAGAAATTGTAAATTCTTTTTCTACTACTGAAGAAACATACTTAATAAAAAATATTGCTGATGAGAACCATCTTTTGTATTCCTTTGGTTCAGACTTTCATGGTTGGCCTAATCAAAACATTAAAATAGGAGGAATTCCTAAATTTGATTATGGAGATAATTTAATTTTAGATCGCCTGTAAATGCCAACAGAATTATTTACTATACATTCAGCAAACCCTCAAAAAAGAATGATGTCGTTAATTGCCAGTAAGATCAGGGATGGTGCTGTAATAATTTTTCCCACTGAATCAGGATACTCAATTGGCACTGCATTGGAGAATAAGAAAGGTGTGGAAAAGATTCGGAAACTCAGAAAATTATCAAAAAGGCATGATTTCACACTTTTAATTGATTCATTTGCCAATATTGGAGAATTTGCTAAATTGGATAATAATGCTTTTCGGTTAATGAAAAGAGTAACGCCTGGTCCTTACACTTTTATATTGGAAGCAACCAAGCAAGTGCCTAACAGACTTGTTCATCCAAAAAAGAAAACAATTGGCATTAGATTGTCTCCAAACATTTTTATCCAAAATTTGCTTTTAGAATTATCTGAGCCTCTAATGAGCGTTTCTCTAATTGTCGATAATTTTGAATTTTATAGTGGACAAGATGTATTCGATTTACTTAAAAATCAGGTGGACATTGTGATTGATTCAGGAAATTGTCCCACAAAACCAACAACCGTTTTAGACTTTACTAAAAACCCATATGAACTCATCAGAGAAGGGGCAGGAGATACATCAGCAATCTTTTGATTAGGTATTATATAATGTGCTTTTTTGTCAACTTACATTGAATGAAGACAGCAGAGATCCGCAAAAAATTCCTAGATTATTTTGAAAGACAAGGGCATACCATAGAGCCTAGTTCAAGTCTTATCCCCCAAAACGATAAAACACTTTTATTTACGAACTCGGGAATGGTTCCTTTTAAAGATGTTTTTAGTGGTGCGGAAAAAAGACCATACAAACGTGCAGCCTCATGTCAAAGATGCTTAAGAGCTGGCGGCAAGCATAATGATTTAGAGAATGTTGGTTACACTGCCAGACACCATACCTTTTTTGAAATGCTAGGAAATTTTTCTTTCGGTGACTATTTTAAAAAGGACGCAATTCGTTTTGCATGGGAATTCCTTACTAAAGAAATTAATCTACCTCCTGAGAGGCTATGGGTAAGTGTATTTGAGGACGATGATGAAGCGGAGGATATTTGGGTAAACGATATTGGATTTCCTAAGAATCGAATTTCAAGATGTGGAGCAAAAGATAATTTTTGGCAAATGGGCGACACAGGTCCTTGTGGCCCATGTAGTGAAATATTTTATGACCACGGAGAGTCAATACCTGGAGGCCCTCCTGGGCATGCAGATGAAGACGGTGATCGTTATATAGAAATCTGGAATCTAGTTTTTACCCAATTTGATAAACAGGAAGATGGTTATTTAAAACCACTTGATGCGCCATGCGTAGACACTGGTATGGGACTTGAAAGACTTGCAGCTGTTCTTCAACATGTTAATAATAATTACGATACAGATGGATTCCAACAAATCACTAAGGAAATTGTAAGATTATCTGACCAAATAGATGCTGTTGATCAAAGTAATCCATCCGTTAGAGTTATTGCTGATCATATAAGATCAACATCATTTATGATTGCTGATGGTGTCTTACCTTCTAATGAAGGAAGGGGTTATGTACTCAGAAGAATTATTAGAAGAGCCATCAGACACGGTCATAAGATTGGAATAAAAAATGTATTTTTTTACCGATTAGCCCCTACACTCTCCCTTCAAACTGCAGGAATTTATCCCGAGCTTAAGAAAAATCTTGCAGAGGTTGAACGAATTCTCAAAAGGGAGGAGGAAAGATTTATTGAGACTTTGGATCAAGGTATGTCAATCCTAGAAGAAAGCATCAAAAATATAAAGGGCTCTGAAATTAATGGAAAAACAGTTTTTAAACTTTATGATACATTTGGCTTTCCTGTCGACTTAACTGCTGATGTTGCAAGAGAAAAGGGTCTAACTCTCGATATGGAAGGTTTTGAGCTTGAGATGGAGCAACAAAGAGCTAGAGCTAGAGAGTCTGGCGACTTTACCTCTCAAAAAACTCTTTCTGTTGATTTTGCTACAGATTTCGTTGGTTACGAGACACTTTTAAGTAAAAGTAAAATAGCTTCAATTATTAAAGATGGGGTAGTTATTGATCAACTTGTTGAAAATGATTCTGCCGTTATAGTACTTCAAAATACGCCTTTTTATGGGGAGTCAGGTGGACAAATCGGAGACTCTGGAGAGCTTATTTTCCCTAATGGCATTTTTAAGGTTAAAGATACTCAGAAACAGATTACTGGAGCTTTTGAACATCATGGGGAAGTAGTTGAGGGATCAATAAATTTAGATGATATTGCCAATGCTAAAGTTGATCAGTCGAGACGAAAGAAAATTGCAAGAAATCATTCTGCAACGCATTTACTTCATGCATCTCTTAGAAAAGTACTCGGAGAGACTGTAACCCAAAAAGGTTCTTTGGTTGATGAGAACAGATTAAGGTTTGATTTTTCTCATGATGAACCATTATCTGTTGATGAAATTAATGAAATCGAGTCAATGGTTAATAGAAAGATATTAGGAAATACAGAGGTTCATTCTCAAGTTACTGATATTGAAAACGCTAAGAGACAAGGTGCGATGGCACTCTTTGGTGAAAAGTACGGAAATACAGTAAGAGTGTTGACTATGGGCAAAGATGATTTTTCAGTTGAATTATGTGGTGGAACCCATGTAGATAGACTTGGAGATATTGGTCTGTTTAAGATTATTAACGAAACTGGAATTGCATCTGGCGTTAGAAGAATAGAAGCAATTACTGGTTATTCAGCCTATCAATATGACAAGGATAACGAGAAAAATATTATAAATTTATCTAATTTAGTCAAATCTGACCCCAAGAAACTTTTTCAAAAAGTTTCTCAACTTCTTGAAAATCAAAAAAAATTGGAAAAACAAATCCAAGCTTTTCAAAAGCAACTTGCCGGAAGTCAGTCTGATGATTTGTTGAAGAAAGCCAAAGAGATTAAAGGTATAAAACTTTTAACTGAAAAAATTGAGGGAGTTGAAGTTAAGGATTTAAGAGATATTTCAGACAAGATTAAAAATAAACTTGATAAGGCAATTGTAGTCTTGGCGCTGGTTCATGATGACAAAGTATCACTGATATCAGGAGTAACAAAGAATTTAACTGATACTTATCATGCGGGTGAAATTATGCAGTTTGTCGCATCTCAGATTGATGGCAAAGGCGGTGGAAGAGCAGATATGGCACAAGGGGGTGGAAATGATATTTCTAAACTTGATTCAGCTCTCAATTCTGTGACTTCCCTTGTTAAATAGAAGTTGATTTGGTACAAACTTGAACTTGATTGTTTTCGAAACAATGCAATATTGATTGAAGAGATATTAGTTGCTTTTGGCGCCTTTTCAATATCTTCCTTAGATAATGGCAATACCCCAATATTCGAACCCAAGGTTGGACAAACACCTATCTGGGAAAAAGTTAAACTAATAGCGCTATTTGATAAGTATATTTCAACCCAAATGATTGCCGAGGTTCTAGGAACGATAAGGTTAAATAATCTTAAAATTTCTGAATTGGAAGACGTTAATTGGATTCAAAAATATCAGGAAAACTTTAAACCAATAAAGTTTGGAAAAAATCTTTATGTTTTTCCCTCTTGGGAGGAATCTCTGGACTCTAACTCTAAAATTATTATCAAAATGGATCCTGGGATGGCCTTTGGATCAGGATCTCATGAGACAACAGCCCTTTGTCTTGAATATTTAGATTCTAACCCACCAAGAAATAATTCAGTTATGGACTTTGGATGTGGAAGTGGAATTTTGGGAATAGCATCGTTATTACTTGGGGCAAAAGAATGCTTTGCTTATGATATTGATCCTCAAGCGGAATTAGCTACTGCTCAGAATGCTGAAAGAAATAAAGTTGATAATAGATTGTTTATATTGAATTACGATGAAATTTCGAATCATAAGGTGGATTTATTAATTTCAAATATTCTCGCAAATACACTCATAGAATTAAAGGATCAATTTATGGGTCTGCTTAGGCAGAATGGAAAAATTGTGTTGTCTGGGATTATGGAATCTCAATTAGAAAAATTATGTCAATCTTTTGACAATATTGTTGATATTAAAAAGATTTACAAGAAAAATGGTTGGTGTTTATTAGAGGGTGAAAAGAAGTAATCAACCACCTCCAATTGCTTTAATAATTTCCAATTTATCCCCATCAACAATCAAGCGATTTGCATATTCAGATCTTGTAATGATTTCTTTGTTTAATTCAATTGCTATCCTTTGGTTTGAATAGCCTAATTCTGAAATTAATTTTTCAATTGTAAGGTCATTCTTATATAAATGCTCAATGCCGTTAATAAAAATTTTCATAAAATCAATTTTATAAAAAAAATAAATAAAAAAAAACAGATCTGACCAATATTTTGAAACGAGTTATATTCTTTGATATGGTAAAATTTAGTAATAAATTTGGGAGAAAAAGTGTCAAAAATTGCTCTTCTTGCGCTAGAAGACGGTAAGGTCTTTTACGGCTATTCATTTGGCGCTTTGGGTAGTTGTGTTGGCGAGGTTGTTTTTAACACCTCGATGACAGGTTACCAAGAGATTGTTACTGATCCATCCTATAAAAATCAAATTGTTTCACTAACTTATCCACATATCGGTAATACCGGCTGTAATACCGCCGATAACGAGTCAGATAAAATTCATCTATCGGGCTTTATTATTAGAGATCTTCCAGTTCTTTCAAGTAGTTGGCGAGAGGAATTTAGCCTGGATTCTTTTTTAAAAAAGCAGAAGACAATTGGTTTGTATGGTATTGATACTAGGGCATTAACTAAACATCTCAGAAATCATGGGTCTTTAAAGGGTTGCATTATGTCTGGGAGCAACCTCAATCAAGAACTTGCCATCAAAAAAGCAATTGAGTTTGAAGGCATTAAAAGTAAGGATTTGGCAAAGGAAGTGTCTACTTCTAAAAAATACATATTTAATGAAGGATCCATTTCATTAAATAAGAATGAGTCTAATAAAGTAAAAACAAAACATCATGTTGTAGTCTATGACTTTGGTGTTAAGAAGAACATCTTACGTTTATTGGTTGATCATGGTTGTACATTAACTGTTGTTAATGCTAAAACCCCAGCTAAAGAAGTGATGGAATTAAAGCCTGATGGAGTTTTTCTATCTAACGGACCAGGAGATCCCGAACCATGTGACTATGCGGTCGAAAATATTAAAAAAATCTTAGAAGTCAACATCCCTATTTTTGGAATATGTCTTGGACATCAGCTTCTATCTATTGCCTCTGGAGCTAAAACAGAGAAAATGAAATTTGGTCATCATGGGGCAAACCATCCTGTGAAAGATTTGGGCAGCAAAGAGGTAATGATTACTTCGCAAAATCATGGTTTTGCTGTTTCGGACAATAACCTACCCTCAAGTTTGAGAGTTACCCATCGTTCTCTTTTTGACAACTCAATTCAGGGTATTGAAATTGAAAATAAAAAAGCATTTAGTTTTCAAGGTCACCCAGAAGCCTCACCTGGTCCACATGATGTTGATTACTTATTTGATAAATTTTGTGGTTTTATGTGATGAAAAAAATAATTTATATTTTTTTTATATTCTTACAAGTTAATTTTTCCCATGCACAAATTGGTCCAATATACATTGAGCTAGATAATTCTGACCCACTGGAAAATTTTAATAGATCTATATTTGATTTTAATTATGTGATTGATGAAAGTGTTATTAAACCTGCTGCTGTCTTTTATCGAGACGTTTCACCAAAATTTGTTCAGGATGGAGTCAGCAATTTTTTTTCAAATTTGTCTGAAGTAGGGACTATGGCAAATGAAGTTTTACAACTAAAATTTGATTCTGCATTTACTTCTTTGGCAAGATTTGTTATCAATTCTACTTTTGGTATTTTGGGTGTGATTGATGTCGCAAGTGACCAAGGATTAATGAAAACCAAAGAAGACTTAGGGCAGACTCTTGGATATTGGGGTGTCCCGGAAGGCCCATATATTGTAATGCCAATTCTTGGTCCAACAAATCTACGAGATAGTTTAGGAATGGTTGTAGATTCCAGTTCCAACACAAACCTGCTAAATAACTTAGATACCTTTGGCGCTGCTACTTCGTATTCACTTAATGCAATTGATAATCGATCAAGACTATTACCAGTAACTGATATGATTGACCGCTCATTTGATCCATACACTACAATGAAGAACTCTTACTCTCAAAAAAGAAGATATGATGTTTATGATGGAAACCCCCCTGTTTTAAAAAATATTGATTTCTAGAAATGCCAAAAAGAACAGATATTAAAAGCATACTGATTATAGGCGCTGGTCCAATTGTTATTGGACAGGCATGCGAATTTGATTATTCTGGAGCTCAAGCTTGCAAGGCGCTTAGAGATGAAGGTTATTATGTAATTCTAGTTAATTCTAATCCGGCCACAATAATGACAGACCCACAAATGGCTAATAGTACTTACATTGAGCCAATTGAGTGGAGAACTATAGAAAAAATTATAGAAATTGAAAAACCTGATGCTCTTCTACCAACTATGGGAGGTCAAACTGCGTTGAATTGTGCTCTTGATTTAGACAGACATGGAGTTTTGACAAAGTATAAAGTTGAAATGATTGGCGCAAATAAAGAGGCAATTGATAAGGCTGAAGATAGGGATTTGTTCAGAAAGGCTATGCTAAAGATTGGGCTAGAAATGCCTATGTCAAAAGTTGCACATGATATGGAACAAGCAATTGAGATTCAAGAAAAAGTTGGATTCCCTACAATCATACGCCCCTCATTCACTATGGGTGGAAGTGGCGGAGGGATTGCATACAATCGTGAAGAATTTATACAAATATGTGAGAGGGGTTTAGACTTATCTCCCACCAATGAGCTTCTAATCGAACAGTCAATTCTTGGATGGAAAGAGTTCGAAATGGAAGTTGTTAGAGATAAAAAAGATAACTGCATAATCATCTGCTCTATTGAAAATTTCGATCCAATGGGTATTCATACTGGCGATTCAATAACTGTTGCACCGGCTCAAACTCTAACTGATAAAGAGTATCAAGTTATGAGGAATGCATCAATTGCTGTTCTGAGAGAGATAGGTGTTGATACAGGAGGTTCAAATGTCCAGTTTGCAATGAACCCAGAAAACGGCAAACTTACTATAATTGAAATGAATCCTAGAGTTTCCCGGTCATCTGCTTTAGCATCAAAAGCAACAGGATTTCCTATTGCAAAAGTAGCAGCAAAACTAGCTGTTGGATATACCCTTGACGAACTAACAAATGATATAACGGCTGGTAGAACCCCAGCTTCTTTTGAGCCAACCATTGATTATGTTGTTACAAAAATCCCTCGTTTTGCTTTTGAGAAATTTCCTTCTGCAGACAATAGGCTTACAACACAGATGAAATCAGTTGGTGAGGTAATGGCAATAGGTTCTAATTTTCAAGAGTCCTTGCAAAAAGCTCTTAGAGGTTTGGAAAATGATCATTCTGGATTGGATCCTATTGTGGATTTAGAGTCTAATAATGCAAAGAAGATTATTCGACAAGAATGTATTAGTGCAAAAGGAGATAGAATTTTTTATATTGCTGATGCATTTAGATATGGATTAGACATTAAAGATGTTCACGATTTAACTAAGGTAGACCCTTGGTTTTTAGCTCAAATTAAAGATATTGTTGACTATGAAAATTATCTTTCTGAGAAGTCTCTTGCAAAATTAGATTTTGATGAACTTTACTCTTTAAAAAAGAAGGGGTTTTCAGACCAAAGAATTTCAAAATTACTCAATACTTCCGAGACTTCAGTTAGAGAAAGAAGGAAAGTTTTAAATATTAGTCCGGTCTATAAAAGAGTAGATTCATGTGCTGCAGAATTTGATACTGAGACTGCTTATATGTACTCAACATACCAACAAGAGTGTGAATCAAATCCAACAAAGAAGAAGAAAATTATGATCTTGGGAGGCGGCCCTAATAGGATAGGACAAGGTATCGAGTTTGACTATTGTTGCGTACATGCATCTCTAGCTCTAAGAGAGGAAGGCTATGAGACTATTATGGTTAATTGCAATCCTGAAACTGTTTCAACAGATTATGATATATCTGATCGTTTGTATTTTGAACCATTAACATTTGAAGATGTCATGTCTATCATAGAAGTTGAAAATCCTGATGGGATTATTGTTCATTATGGCGGCCAAACCCCACTTAAGTTAGCTCGAGCTCTTGAAGAAAATGGAGCAAAAATCATTGGAACTTCTCCAGATGCAATTGACCTTGCAGAGGATAGAGAGCGCTTCCAGAAAATGATAAAGAAATTAAAACTCAAACAACCTCTCAACGGCACCGCAAAGTCATTAGATCAAGCAAAAGATATTGCCAATGCAATAGGGTTCCCTTTGGTGGTTCGGCCATCATATGTGCTTGGCGGTAGAGCAATGGAAATTGTATATGATATGGATAGTCTTGATAGATATATGACTTCTGCAGTAAAAGTCTCAAATGATTCTCCCGTTCTATTAGATTCTTTCTTGGATCACGCAATTGAAGTTGATATAGATGTGATCTCAGATGGAGAAACTGTTGTCATTGGTGGTATCATGCAACATATTGAACAAGCAGGTATTCACTCCGGTGATTCAGCCTGTTCAATACCTCCATATTCATTGCCGAAGAAAGTTTTAAATGAGATGCGAGAACAGGTTATCGCAATGGCAAAAGAGCTAAAAGTGATTGGTTTAATGAATACGCAGCTTGCATATCAGGATGAAGAAATCTATGTTATAGAGGTAAATCCTCGTGCATCAAGAACGGTCCCATTCGTCTCAAAAGCAATTGGTAAACCACTTGCAAATATTGCAGCAAAAGTTATGTCTGGGCAATCTCTTAAATCCTTGAGATATACAAAAGAAATTATTCCAAAACACTTTAGCGTTAAAGAGGCTGTTTTTCCATTCAATAAGTTCCTTGGAGTTGATCCAATCCTTGGACCAGAGATGAGATCTACTGGTGAAGTAATGGGTATAGGGGACGACTTTGCAAGTGCTTTCGATAAATCACAACTAGCTGCAGGCTCTAGAATACCTAAACGTGGCAAAGCATTTATAAGTTTAAGAAGGTTGGATCGAAAGAATCTTCCAAAATTGGCCAAGGCGCTTGTTGAACAAGGATTTTCTTTGATAGCTACAAGAAGTAATCAGGAAATCATTGCAAAAGCAAAACTTGAATGTGAAATAGTCAATAAAGTTTCTGAGGGCTCACCTCATATTGTAGATATGATTAAAAACGGAGAGGTTGATTTTATTATTAACTCAACAGAAGATACTCAAGGTGTTCAGGATGCAGGTCAAATTAGATGTCATGCTCTAATTAATAACGTCCCTTTTACTACCACACTAACTGCCGCCTTTGCAATTCTTGAAGGCATTAAAACCAGTGATGATATTTCTGTAAGAAAACTTCAATCTATTCACTAAATAAAACTATGGACACTATACCAATCACTGCAAATGGAGCTAAAAATCTTGAAGCAGAGCTAAAGAAGCTTAAAGATATTGATAGGCCAAGAATAGTTCATGATATTGCTGTTGCAAGAGAGCATGGTGATTTAAAAGAAAATGCTGAGTATCATGCAGCTAGAGAAGAGCAGAGTTTTTGCGAGGGCAGAATCAAGGAAATTGAATCTAAATTATCTCGTCTTCAGGTAATTGACATCACAAAACTTAATCAGGATGGAAGGTGTGTATTTGGAACAACCGTATCTATCATAAATTTGGAAGATGAATCAGAGATCACTTATCAGATAGTTGGCGAAGACGAAGCTGACCTGAGCCAGGGGAAGATATCATGTATGTCTCCAATTGCAAGAGCGCTTCTTGGAAAGGAAGAGGGGGATGAAGCAACTGTCAATGCCCCTAAAGGTGATATCGTTTACGAAATTTTAGAAGTTAAATACATCTAACCCCTTGGATGATGTTTTTGATGCTGGTTCTTTAATTGTACATCTTGAATATGTGTGTAAATTTGTGTAGTTGATATGTCACTGTGTCCAAGCATTAATTGAACACTTCTTAAGTCTGCCCCCCTTTGAACTAGATGAGTTGCAAAAGCATGCCTAAGAGAATGAGGTGAAAGGGGTTTATTGATTCCAATTTGCTCAGCGTAATTTTTAATAACATAAAAAAAGTTTTGTCTGCTCATCATTGAACCTCTGTTGCTCAAAAAATACGCATCATTTTGAGAGCTCTTCAATAAATTTGGCCTAGATTGTGACGCATATTTTTGGAGACATTCAATGGCAAAATCTCCAATAGGTAATAGCCTTTCTTTATTTCCTTTCCCATGGATTAGAACGCATTCATCATTAATATTTATGTTCTGATGGTTCAAATTAATAAGTTCACTAACTCGAAGACCACAGGAATACATCAGTTCAAGCATAGCCTTGTCCCTTATTCCAATGATAGTTTTAATATCAGGAGCATCAAGTAAGTTGTCAATTTCACTCACTGATAAAAATACCGGGAGTTTCTTCTCTTTTTTGGGATGGGTGAGTTTCTCCGTCGGATCAATAGAGATATATTTTTTCTGATACAGGAATTTGTAAAAAGTTCTGAGACAGGTGAGAATCCTTGATTGAGTACTTTTAGATACATTCTCATTACTTCTAATTTGAAAATATTCTTGTATCTGCTTTTGGGTTAGATTTGTTAAATCATTATTGCACCAGTTTGAGAAAATCTTAAGATCAGATCTAT
>Ga0255770_10002497_pt1 | contig 16417 bp, 18 predicted proteins | sample 071ome_22_FD_179968 | JGI IMG/M metagenome (GOLD analysis project Ga0255770, IMG submission 179968) | Coastal salt marsh microbial communities from the Groves Creek Marsh, Skidaway Island, Georgia - 071404AT metaG (version 2) | ecosystem: Environmental > Aquatic > Marine > Intertidal zone >... | reverse complement strand
CGTTTTCCAATTGGTTCTTACAAAAAAAAGAGATACATTCCCTATTGTGAGAAAGAGAATTAATTAAGAATTATTTAATTATTTTAAATAAATGGCTGAAAACACTTTAGAAAATAGATTACACAGCTTAAATCAAGCTCTAAGTCAAATGATGAGGAACACTAGTGAAAGAGAAATTATCGATCAACTTACTACTTATAAAATCGCTATACAAAATACTCTGAAAATACTTACAAAAAAACAAAAACAAACCATCTCTATGAGTGCTAGAGAATATGAAGATGAGTTAGAAAAAGGTAATTTTTAAACCCTTTATCACTATATTTTGGACCTAGAGCAAAGAATACTTAAGTTAGTATCTTCAAATAACTCATATATTCATGATGATTGCGCGTACTTAAGTAAATCTCATCAACTTATATCTACAGATACTTTGGTTGAAAATGTTCATTTTAACCTGAAACATTTTGATGCTTCTAAAATTGCCCATAGACTTTTCGTGTGCAATTATAGCGATATACAAAGTTCAGGTGGATATCCAGAATATGCACTTTTAAATATTAGTTTTCCAAGTAAGAATTTCGATTTAACTCAACAAATAATTAAATCTTTTAAGAAACTTTTAACAAAATATAATATTAAATTAATTGGAGGTGATACAACCTCTTCTTCTAAGATTTATCTTTCAAGTACTTTTATCAGCAAACCAATTAAAAAGTCTGAAATTATAAATAGAAGAAATGCCAAAGTAGGCGATAGTATTTATACGTTTAAGAATATTGGATTTTCTAAATTAGGTTATTTATCAATATTTAAAAAACAAAATCTAAACAAAAATTTACTTCTAAAATCAAAAGATCAATTTTTAAAACCCAAAATCATTACTTATTCAAATCTATTTAATAGATGTAATATTAATTCATGTATGGATATTTCTGACTCTCTTTATTCTTCCTTAAAAGAATTATCCAAGCAATCTAAAAAGAAATTTCTTATAGATAATTTAAAAGATATATCTCCATTATTATTAAAAAATTTAAGCTCTAAAAACTATTTTTCATTCGTTCTATCTTCCGGGGAAGAGTTTGTTCCTGTTTTTACTGGTAAATTAACAGAACAAGATATTAAGCTTTTTAAGTTAAATCGTATTCATGTAATTAAAATTGGTACTGTTCACAAAGGGCAGGGAGTGGTTTTTACAGAATTAAAAAATTTTAAAAATAATACGTTTAATCACTTTAAAAATAAGTATTTGAATTTATAGCTTTTTGAATTTCTTTTTTTGTAATTTTCTCTAAATCAATAGTTGAAATAATATTTGTTGAACTTTCGGCTCGGGTTTTTTTATAGGCTTTATCGTAATGATAAATAATTAAGTTACTAACTAGATCATAGTAATTTTGATTTTTTAAACTTTCCTCAATATTCTTAAAATCATCTTTTGGTATAATTCTTTTTAATACATCTAGGGCTTTTTTCATTAATTCTGGGTTTTTTGTGAAGTAATTATAATCCTTTAAAATATATTTAGTTCTCTCCTCAATAGTGGCATTTAATTTTATATTTTTACCCAATGGCATTGTTTTCCAAACCTTACTTGGGATACTTAATTTACCCACTTTGATACTTTCTGCTTCAACCCAGATATCCTTTTTATTATTAAATTCATTTAATTTTTGATAAATGCAAGTTTCATAGAATTTTTGTGAAGGTTGGGTTTTATTTGGGATATCCCCAAGTATTGAACCCTTATGCTTTGCAAGTCCTTCAAAATCAATAACTTGTTTTGTTTTTGATAGTTCTTTTAGGAACAATGTTTTGCCTACACCGGTAATTCCCATAATTTGATTAAATTTAAATTTAGGTGCTTCTTTGTCTAAATATTCTACAACTCTTTTTCGAAAACTTTTATACCCCCCGTCCAATAAGTAAACATCATAACCAATTTGTTTTAGCACAAGATAAAGACTAAGGGATCTTAAGCCGCCCCTCCAACAATAAATCAAAACTTTATCTTTTTTATCAAATTCAATTTTCTTAATAATTTTTGATATATTAAAGCTAATTAATTCTGCTCCATTTTTTTTTGCCAAAAAAGAATTTTCTTTATAACTGATACCTATTTCATGTCTTTGCTTATTAGACAAAACTGGATAATTAATAGAATTGGGAATGTGATCTTCTATAAATTCAGATGGTGTTCTTACATCTATTATTACGCTATAATCTTGAATTAACTGATCTCTGTAAGAAACTTTATTGATGCGCATATTTTTCATTTTTTTAACATTAATATATTCTAAATCTTTGTTCTCCAAAGAGATTAATCTTAAATTTGAAATAGATTGGAAATCAGTTCATTTAGCAGATATTGAATGGGATATTTTATTAAACAAAGATAATTACTCGATAGATTTTGTGATTCAAAGTTATGGTATGACGGATAAAATCTTCAAATATAAATCTGTTACTAATATCGAAGGCCTAATTGAAAATAATCAGCTACATCCCTTAACATACAAAAGCAAAACAAAAAGTACTAAACAAGATGTTTATGCTAATTTAAACTTCAGCCCAGAAGGTCAAATATTGGAGTTTGATATTTCTAAAGAATTAAATGATGAACAAATATCTATGCAAAATCAATTTATCAATCAATATCAATATTTTACAGATCCTATATCCCAATTAGTTCAATATTTTTTATTTCAAACTGACTCAAACCGAATGATCGTTGATGGTTTGAATATTTATTCTTTAAAATATCAAAATTTAAGTGATGAGGTTTTTGATGATAACAACCCTACGGTCCATACCGGAATAACTCAAACTATGAGTATCGTTTTTCCTTTTTTTCAAGGTCTTCATAAATTAGATAAGAAAAACAATCTTCAAGAAATTAAAATGAGTTATATTGAAGTCGATGATATTAAATTTCCTGTTCAATATGCTATAAATTCAAAGAAATTTTCAGCAAAGCTTTATCTAAAAAGTTATAAAATTAAAGATTAATGATTGTTACAAAAAAAAGATCCTTTATTAAAGCTATAAGTTGGAGGGTAATAGGATCTATTGATACTTTTATTTTAAGTCTAATTATAATTAATTTTTCATCTGAAAATTATACTTACGATCTAGCTTTTTATATTGCCACATTAGAAGTTATAACAAAAACAATCATTTATTATTTGCATGAAAGATTATGGAATAGATTTAATATTGGGCGAATTAAAGAAAAGGTAAATAGAATAAGGTCATTAGTAAAGGCATTTACATGGAGAATAGCCGCTTCTTTAGATACTTTTTTGATTAGCTATCTTATTACTGGTCGATTTGACTGGGCTACCTCTATTGCTTTCTTTGAAATAATCACTAAAGCTATCTTATATTATTTACATGAAAGAGGATGGAACAAAATAAAATGGGGACGGGTTTATCAATGAGTCAATTGTCTAAATTAGAAACTAATCTTATTAAGTTGTTTCAAGGAAACCTTCCTTTATATAAAAGTTATTGGATTTATTATGTTTTAGGTAATTTTGCTATTTCAGCTCCTCTGCTTTTAATTACTAAAATTCAAATCCAAAATTACATTTATACTTTTTCTTTGTATTTAGTTTTAAACTTAATTTACTATTTTACTTCTTGTATTGGTGTATGGAGAAGCTCTCAACATTACAAAGGTAACAAAATATTAGCTTTTTTAGCCAGATTTGTAGTTGTAATTGGTATTTCAACAACAGCTTTAGAACTGAAAAATATCCTAACAATTATATATTCGTTCTAATTGCTTTTATCTTCATTTATTTAGAAAAATAATTAAGATGAATTTATGGATGAAAAAACTCAATTAGAAGTTCGTAAACTGTTGAAACGACTTGGCATTAATTCTCAAGAACAGTTACATAGGTACATCTCAGAAAACCCAGACTCCAAAAACATACCAGTTAAAGTATCTTTTCAAATAGATGGTAAGGAATATTATATATTTGAAGATAAATTAGACATTTAGTTTAATCATGAAAAAAATTCAAAGTTATTTTATCAGTGGTATCTTAATTGTAGCGCCTTTAGCACTTTCTCTTTATGTTGCGTGGGTAGTTGTGGGACTAGCAGATAAAATTTTTAGACCCTTTATACCCTTAGATAAATTTGGCATACCAAATGAGATACCCGGAGTAGGCTTAATTGTTGCTTTTTTATTTTTTACTATTCTTGGTGCTATTGCAGGAAGTTTTTTTGGACGTCTTTATCACAGAATAGTTGATGCTACTCTTTCAAAAATACCCGGGTTGAATTCTATTTATAATACTGTGAAACAAATTATTGATACATTTGCGACAACACAATCCAATGCTTTTAAAGAAGTTGTTTTAATTGAGTACCCACAAAAAGATATTTATGCTCTTGCTTTTTTGACAAGTGAAACAAAAGGAGAAATTGCTGTTCGTAAAAATAAAAAAATGATTAATGTTTTTATGCCCTCTACACCAAACCCCACAACAGGTTTTCTGATGTTTGTCCCTTTATCCAAATGTACAAAACTTTCAATGTCAGTAGATCAAGCTATTAAATATATTATTTCTGCTGGTTTGGTTACACCTTCTGCACCAACGATCAAAAAAGCATTACCAAAGACTAAAAAAAAATTAACTAAAAAGTAATTTTATCGCTTCTTGTTGCTTAAAAAATAAAAGTAATTGATAAATTTTTTGTTGATATTCTTTATCTTCAAATTTCTTGTTAGAAATTACTTCTTTTACATAATCAAAACATTCTCTAATCAATTCTTGATCATTCATAGTATCCACAAACTTAAATAGAGAGTCGCCACTTTGGCGATAACCAAGCACGTCTCCAGTTCCTCTTATCTCTAAATCTTTTTCTGCTAATTGAAAGCCATCTAAATTATTTTTAAATACTTTAAGACGTTCTTTAGATACATCGGTAATATTTTCGCCATAAATAGCAAAACAATACCCTTGCTCGTTTCCTCTTCCAACTCTTCCTCTTAATTGATGAAGTTGTGATAATCCAAATTTTTCTGAGTTCTCTATGACAACTGTATTTGCATTTTTATTATCTATTCCAACTTCTATGACTGTTGTGGCAACCAAAATACTTATTTTTCCAGATTTAAATTCATTGATAATGTTTTCTTTATCAATAGCTTTCATTTTTCCATGAAGCAAACCAACTTTCGAACCAAATACTTTTTGCAAAGACTTAAATCTTGACTCTACATCTTTATAACTTTGATTTTCGGACTCTTCTACAAGAGGGCATATCCAATATATTTGATTTTTATCTGTTATGGATTTTCTTAAGTAAATAATAAGATCCTTAATTTTTTCAGTATTTGAAACTTTTGTAATAATAGGTTTTTGAAAAGCTGGCTTTTCATTTAAAACTACTTGCTCGATTTCTCCATATTGAGCTAGAGCTAATGTTCTGGGAATAGGAGTAGCTGACATTAAAAGAATATTAGTGTTAATACCTTTTTCTCCTAAAATTAATCTTTGCTTTACACCAAAACGATGTTGTTCATCAATGATGACATATTTTAATTGATTAAACGTTAAGTTTTCTTGAAAGATAGCATGAGTTCCAACAATAAAATTATATTTTTTATCTTTAATATTTTGATAAATAACATCTTTGTTTTTGGTACTGCCTGTTAATAGAACGGCATTAATTTCATCTAATTGAATAAGATTTTTAAGATTTTCATATATTTGATTTGCTAATATTTCAGTAGGAGCCATGTAGGCAACTTGATATCCTTTAATTACAAAGGGAACTGCGGTTAATAAGGATACAATTGTTTTTCCTGATCCAACATCTCCTTGTAATAAAATTGTTTCACGATAATGACTATTATTTAATGAATTTATTTCTTCGATAATTGTTTTTTGCTTTTCTGTCAGTTTAAAGGGTAGTTTGCCGAGCAACTGTTTTTGAGATGAAAAATCTAAATCTAAACTATCATCCTTTTTTTTAGTTTTTTCTTTTAAATATCTAATTGCGAAATAGTTGGAAATCAACTCGTCAGCAGCAAGTCTTTTTCTAAATAGTTCTTTTTTTTCAACATCTTCATTATTTTCAGGAAAATGTAATTTTAAAATCGACTCATAGAAACTATGAAAATTGAACTTATTAAGGATTGAGCCTGATATCCATTCTTCATATTTCCCAATATAAGTTTTTCCAAAGTCAAAAATTTTTTTTAAGTCTTTTAGATGTATACCCCTTGTTAGAGGATATATGTTTTCAAAACTTCTGAGTTTTTCCTCATTTTCTATTTCTTCTATATAATCTGGATGGGCAATACCAATGTTGCTTTTATAAAATGAAACTTTCCCACTAACTATGAATTCTTTGTTTTCAGGAAACTTATTTCTTAAAAAGTTCCCTTTAATAGAGAAATATATCAAATTTATGACTAATTTTCCTTTACTACACTCAATAACATAAGGCAATTTAGGATTAAAAGGGTAGTGATGTTTTTTTACTTTTAAAGAAGTTGTGATTATTTGACCTTTTTCTAATTTTCTAAAATCTATGTCTTGTGTGCGATCGATTACTCTTGAGGGCAAGATATAAAAAGCATCTATAACGGAACTAATTCCTAAATTTCTGAGATAACTAGCTTTTTTAGGTCCTATGCCTTTAAGTTTATCTACATTTTGATATAAGAACTTAAAATTATTTTCATTCATGACTGATATTCAAAATAGATTAAAAAAATTAAAATATCGATGCCAAACATTAGGCATAAAAGAACTTGATGTTACTTTTTCTAAGATATTTCAAAAAATCGAAAACTCACAAAACATCGAAGATATCTCTCTTTTAGAGGAATTGGTTGAAAAGGAGACTCAATTAATCCTTGATATTTTTTTTCATCCAGAGATGGAAGATCTAAGGTCAAAATATGAGACTATTATAAATCTCTCAAAATAATGAATTTTGAAAAGCCATCTGTCGTTTTATGTGAAGATGATAAATCTGCCTTAGATTTATATAACATTCTTATTTCAATTTATCCCCAAGATGATATCTGCTATTTTCCTGCGCACGACTCTCTTCCGTTTAGCGATGAAAAATCTAGTAAAGAGATATTATTAGAAAGATCATTTCAATTAATAAAACTCCAAAAGCAAAATGTAATAATTATCAGTTGTAATAATTTACTTAAAAAATTTTTAATTAAGAATGATACTAAGCATTATTTTAAACTAGATCTTAATCAAGAGGTCAAAATAAGTGAAATTCTTGAAACTTTAGTTAGTTTTGAACATGTTAATAATGCGAATGTTTATAATCGATGTGAATTTTCTCATAGAGGTGATATTCTTGATATATATAACTACCATCATAATCCTTATCGAATTTCTTTTTTTGATAATACAATTGAGTCAATTAAAGAATTTTCTCCCCAAACGCAATTAACTAATAAAAAATCATTAGACTCTATTACAATTGTTAATCCAAATTTTGAAAATAACATTAACTCAAGTCAAGGGATTTCACTTTTATCTTATTTAGAAAATCGTGATATCTATAGTTTTAATCGTTCAGATATTGTTCTATTTGATCGTATCAATTTTTTTAAATCAATATATGAAAAGACAGAATTAACTAATCCTTATAATTCTTATTATTTGGATAATGAGGATATAAAGGATATTAATTTTATTAATATACAATCATCATCACCTATTTTTTCATTAACAAATAACAGTATTACTCTGGAACAACTAAAAAATGAAAAAAAGAAAATATTTATTCACCAAGGAAATAATTTATCAAGTCTACAAAAAGAATATGATGAAAAAATCAAGGTCAACCCTTCTTTTGAGGATAATTTAACTTTTCAATCCACAGTAATATCTAAAAATTATGAATTAGATAATTCTATTCACTTAAACTTATACTCAAAAAATATAAATAAAGACAAAACTAGTCAGGTTATTAATTTCAATGACCTTAATCTTGGTGATGCTGTTGTTCATCATAAACATGGAATAGGTAGATTCATTTCCATCGATCGAATTGATGTTGATAGAAGGACCAGGGAATTTATAAGATTGATTTATAGAAATAATGATAAATTACTTCTTCCTATAGAAAATTTGAATTTAATTAGTCGATATGGCTTTGACGACAATAATCTCATTTTAGATAAACTAGGTTCTAATGATTGGTTACTCCGAAAAAGCTCTGTAAAGAAGAGAATTAAATTTTTAGCTAATAAATTAATTAAAAATGCCGCCAAGCGTGACTCAATAAATATTAATCCCTTAAATTACTCTCAATTAGAATTAGATAAGTTTAATGAAAAATTTGAATTTATTGAGACGGAAGATCAATTAACGGCTATTGAAAAATCACTTGATGATTTAACTCAAGAAAAACCAGCTAATCGTTTGATATGTGGAGATGTAGGTTTTGGTAAAACGGAAGTTGCATTACGTATTGCTTGCGCAACGTATCTTTCAGGATATCAATTTGTAATCGTAGTTCCGACTACATTATTAGCTCTGCAACATAGCAGGACATTTATATCTAGATTTTCAATTTTCAATACCCCAGTAGCTACTCTTTCACGCTTTACATCATCAAAAGAAAAAAAACAAATCTTAGAAGGTTTAAAAAATGGAGATACTCAAATTCTTATTGCTACCCATAGTCTTTTTAAAAAGGATATTGAATTTAACAATCTTGGGACCTTGGTAATTGATGAAGAACAAAAATTTGGAGTAGATCAAAAAGAGTTTTTAATTAATAAGTATCCTCACATCCATTTATTTTCTCTATCAGCCACTCCTATACCGAGAACACTTCAAATGTCATTGCTTGGTTTAAAAGATTTGAGTGTAATTGGTACTCCTCCTTCCAACAGAATTAGTATTCGAACTTATGTTCAAAAATATGAACAAGTTTCTTTTTTAACTGCAATCACAAATGAAATATCGAGGGGAGGGCAGGTATTTATTGTTGTTCCACGAATTAGCCATATCCCATTTGTTGAAAATGAACTTAAAAAACTTCAATTAGACGTATCCTATGGGGTTGGACACAGTAAGATGAAAGAAAAAGAGATAGAGGATGTGTTCCTTTCTTTCACCAATGGAGAAATACAGTGTTTGATTTCTACAAATATTATTGAGTCAGGCATTGATATAAAAAATGCAAATACACTAATAATTTTCAATTCCAATTTGTTTGGACTTTCACAATTATATCAATTACGAGGAAGAGTCGGGCGCTCTAATCGAAGGGCTTATGCTTATCTATTCCATGATAGCGAAAAATTAATAAATAAAACTGCATTAAAAAAACTACAAGTATTAGCCAATTATGAAAATTTAGGCTCTAACTTCCAATTAGCCAATGAAGACTTAGAAATTAGAGGAGCTGGAAATCTATTGGGAGATGAACAAAGTGGCCATGTAAAAGAAATAGGTATCGAATTATATCAAAGCATGTTGAAAGAAGAGGTAGAAAGACTTAAAAGTCATAGCACTGAAGAAGAAGAAATTTTTGAAGAATTTGAATTTAATGCATTTTTTGAATACTACATTCCAAAAGATTACATATCAGATGATGTATCTAGATTAATAATTTATAGAAAATTAACAAACGCTGTATCAAATAAGGAATTAAAAGATGTTCTTTATGAAATGGAAGATAGATATGGGAGTTACCCCTTAGAAGTCAAAAATCTCATAAATCTTTTGAATATAAAAATTCAATCTATTTCTTTAGGTATTATTAAGATAAATCTTCAAAAAAAGTATATAGATTTAGTATTCCATAAAGTTAATCAAAACGTTTCAACCATTCTGTTGGATATGGTTCAACAAAATTTTATAAAAATGAAATCTTCAAAAGCTATACAAATTAATAATGTAGAAAAGGAGGATCTTTTTTATAGTATTAAGTTATTCTATAAAAAGTTAGGCTATTAATATGGAAGATATGAATCAACAACTGCCAAAAACTAATGCAGAGTGGTTAGTATACTATCAATCAATTTTAGCTGAATTGACTGAAAATCAAAAAAAAATAGGTGAACCGATTACCCCCGATGAATTTTTTGAACTTCCAATAAAAAGAAAACAAAAATATATTAAAAAATTATATTTTAAGATAGGCGATGCAGAATAGTTATATTCCCAATATAGATATCTCTTCTTTATTATCTTCTGATTTTAATGATGATAGTTATAAAAATGTTGCAAAGGAGATAAAAAAGGCATCTGAAGAGATTGGTTTTTTTACAGTGACTGGCCATGGGATCTCCAATACCAAGATTGATAAATTACTCTCTACTTGTAGACATTTTTTTCATTCTCCAGATAAAGAAAAATTAAAGATTGCTCCTAAAAAGTGGAATCCAAATACAGATACAGTTTATCGAGGATATTTTCCTAGTTCTGTTAATGGAAAAGAAGGTTTAGATATTGGCGATCCTCAATTATCTGATGACATGAAAGATCTCTTAGTAAAAGAAAAATTTGAAGTTAATCATGATATGTCCTACTTAAATCCTGAGTGGCAAATTGTTATTGATGATTATTATAATTCTATTTTTGAACTGGGAATGAGATTATTCAAATCGATTATTAGCGTCTACTCCTCAAATTTAGATTTGGCCGATAAAGCTTTTGTAAGACCAAAAACACTATCTACACTAAGATTTAATTTTTATCCAAAACAAGAAAAACCAGTTGAAATATCAGAACAAGATGGTGTTGCTTTAGGTTGTGAGACGCATGTTGATAGTGGAATAATGACAATCTTATACCAAGATAAGAAAGGCGGTCTTCAAGTTCAAAATCGCCATACCTTAGAATGGCATGATGTACCTCATGATCCAAATGCTTATGTTGTTAATAGCGGTTTAGCTCTTGAATATCTAACTAATGGAAAGATGAAAGCTACCAATCATCGTGTATTATTTAACCAAGAAGAAAGAATTTCTATCCCTTTTTTCTTTGAACCTTCCTATGATTTCAAATTAGATCCTAAATATTTAGAAATAAAAGAAGAACAAAAATATGATATTGACAATTATGAGGATTTTTTGACAAACTCATTAAAGAAATTTGTTGAATATGACAGACCTAATTAAAAAATTAATAGTCCTATCATCTATACTTTTTATAAGTTGCAACAACATGATCGATGGTGTTAATAAATCTGATACTCAAAGAATAAATACAGTGAAATACGGTACTCTCGTTGCCGCGGAACCCGTTAAAATCAAAGGTGAGGATGATGGGCTAGGTGCTATTACTGGAGGACTATTAGGAGCTGTTATTGGTTGCGGCGAAGGTATTTTTGATGACGAATGTCGCGATACAGTAGCGGTTGTTGGAGCTATTGGTGGTGCCATTATAGGAAATGCGGTAGCATCAAGACTCGGTGATCATAATGGTTTTCAATATGTTGTAGATATTGAAGACAGCGATGAAGATATATCTATAGTTCAGTCAGGAGATGAGCAAATACCAATCGGATCAAAAGTTACTATCTCCATAGGAACAAATACAAGAATAATAATTTCGGAATAAATATTTTAAGTGGCGGAAGGACTGGGATTCGAACCCAGGAAAGAGTTGCCCCTTTGCCGGTTTTCAAGACCGGTGCTTTCAACCGCTCAGCCATCCTTCCGAATAAGCAGTAATAGACGTTATTTAATAACGATTATAATTTAAAAAACAACCTGAAATTAAAAACTAAGCCTTAGAACCGTCAACTTTTCTTACGCTAAAAATTGTTCCTAGCATAAAAACGATAACAGAGGAGGGGAATAATAAATATCCAATAGTGTAAGTATCAGGATAGTATTGCATTCCAAAATAAAGAACTATGGCATTTAATAAACATAACAACAATAAGATGTAATTTACGCCAAGCTTGCTTAAGGCAGATGCAAGAGGCTTAAGTATTACCATTAAAGCGCTAACAGCAAAGATTACGGCAGGGATGATATTCATTAAAAGCCCCATTGATTCTGAATAAGTATAATCAGAAAGAGATTCCCATGGTAAAACCATAGATAAAAACATCATTATTATTGAAGTATAAACAAATCTTTTACCTACATTTGATAATTCCATGTATACAATATACCAGAAAAGAGAGAATTAGCAAAAGTATACTTACAAAACAGATCAAAAAGATCATTCTAAAAGATATATAATCAACGTCTAAATAAGGAATCTAAGACTATGCACAAATTAATAATCCTTACATTTTCGACTCTATTTTTACTTGTAAAATCATCTTACTCCCATGACCCCAAAAATTGTGATGTTTTAGAGAATTATGATTTTTCCCAATTTGATAACTGGAAAGTGGAGGTTATAGAAAATGCCCCTCAATATGACTTAGATAAGAATTTCGTGAAGACATTAATTCAAGATTACCAGGTCAATAAAAGAGTTATCGAAAATGACAAATGTCAGCCTGAGTTCACTTTAACTTTTTCTGAGTATATCGAAAAAAGAATTTCGAAGTTAAGAATTCAAAATGGTATAAATAAATACAATGAAAACAATAATTTATTACAAAATATTAAACAAGTTTATAATGTTCAACCTAGATTTATTATTTCGATATGGGGGTTAGAAACTGCTTATGGAGAAATTACTGGTAATTATCCAGTTATAGAGAGTTTACTCACTATGTCATACGATGAAAGACGTCGAAAATACTTCACTAAGGAGCTTTTCAATTCATTTAAAATCATTGAGGAAGGTCATATAGATTTGGAAAATTTTAAGGGTTCATGGGCTGGAGCAATGGGTCAAAATCAGTTTATGCCATCTAGCTTTCTAAACTACGCTCAAGACTTTAATAATGATGGGAAAAAGAATATTTGGACAGATGTTGAAGACTCATTAGCGTCAATTGGCAGATATCTCCAAGGTGTCGGATCTAATAAATGGGATCCAAATTACACATGGGGTAGAGAAGTAATTCCACCAACAAACATCAAAGAATTAGAAAAAGAGCTTTTCATTAAAAGAGAAAAAGGATGTCTAGCAATTAAAAAACTATCTAAAAAACTACCTTTATCAGCCTTTAGAGAGATGAATTTTCAAAAATTAAATGGAGATAGAGTAGATAGCTTAAACATAGATAGTTATTTAGTAAGAATGGGCAGAGAGGAAAATGATTATAGATATTTCATTGTTTATAATAACTATTTAAATATCCTGTCATATAACTGTTCTAATTATTATGCCCTATCTGTAGGACTTTTAAGTGATAAAATTAAATAATTTTCATAAATTACTGTTTTTACTATTTCTTTCATCTTGTACTGTTCCTGTAGTAGTAGAAGAAAAAGAAAATATAGCTACTGAAAAGGTATCTGAAGAGTCTTATTTCACCAAAACTTCTGTAATTTTATCGGATATAGAGGATTATGAAATACAACTATCAACATTAGAGAGTTTCACAATATCTGAAAATCTAGGTGACTATGAAATTTCACATAAAAATTTGCCATATCCTGGTGTTGCAAAAATCTCTAATCCTAATGATTTGAGTGAATACGTTGTTGTTAGGAATGTTAAAAATGAAACTAACAGCAAATTACAAATAAGTGAAAACTTGTCCTCTCTATTGCAAGTAAATTCAAGAATTTATATTGAATATTTAAAAGATGACTCCCTTAGATTGAGAAAGGTTGAGGGCTCAAAAGAACAAAGCAGAGTAAAAATGGATGATACGGAGATTTCTTTTGAGAGTTTAGAGGATGAGCAAACAGAATTAAGCGCAAGCCTTGATAAAGAAAAAATTAAAGAAATTGAAATTTTATCTAAGAACTATGAAGGTTTAGTGCTTATTGACAGCTATAATGACATTGGTTCTGCAAAGTTAATTACCAATAAAATTAGAAATTTAGGCCTTATATTCGAAAAAAATGAGAACCAAATCAATGTTTTTGCTGGTCCTTTTGAAAAAAATGATATTAATCTAAAAATAGATTTTCTAATTAGAAATGGATATACGAATGCTCAAAAATACCCTTAATTCATTAATTTTATCGATTTCTCTAATATTTTTTACTTTTAATTCTAATGCTATTGAAAGTATCGCTAAAACAGCTCTGCTAATAGATCTTTCGACTGGCGAAGTGCTACTTGATAAAAATTCTGAAGAGAGAACATATCCATCTAGTATGACTAAAATTATGACTGCTTTAATGGCTTTTGAAAAGATTAAAGATGGCACTCTGTCGATGGATCAAGAGTTTCTAATAAGCAAAAAGGCATGGAAAATGGGCGGATCCAAGATGTTTATAGAAGTAGACAAAAAAGTAAAAGTCTCTGATTTGCTTCTCGGTGTCGTGGTTCAGAGTGGTAATGATGCTTCAATTGCAATAGCGGAGGGTATTTCAGGCTCTGAGGAAACTTTTGCGATAGAAATGAATAATTTGGCAAAAAAAATTGGCTTAAGTAATTCTAATTTTGTTAATAGTAGTGGTTGGCCAAATGACAACCATTACACAACTGCTAAAGATTTAGCTAAAATTGCGGAATACACTCTCAACGAGCATCCAGAGCTCTATAAAATGTATGGAATAACTGAATTTACTTATAGTGGAATTAAGCAAGATAATCGAAATCCACTTTTATACTCTTTTGATGGTGCTGATGGTTTTAAAACTGGTCATACCCAAGCTGCTGGATACGGTTTGGTAGGTTCTGCAGAAAGGGGAGGCCGAAGATTATTATTAGTTTTAAATGGCTTAGAGACTTCACGAGCTAGAGCGCAAGAGTCTTTGAGATTAATGGACTGGGGTTTTAATAATTTTCAATTAGTTGACTTTTACAAAGAGGGGGAAGTGGTGGTAGAAGCTTCAACTTGGCTTGGTAAACAAGAAAAGGTTAAACTATCCTCACAACAAGATATTAGTGTTAGTATTCCTAAAACCCACATCTCTGATATGAAAGTTGAAGTTCTTGTTGAAGAACCTATACCAACTCCAATATCAATTAACGATCAGATAGGATTAGTTCAAATTTCTTATGCTGATAAAAAATTACAATATCCATTATTAGCCTCAGAGAACATTGAGCAAAAAGGTTTCTTTTCAAGAATTACTTCAGCTCTCTATTATTTAGTTTTAGGTTCTAACTAAGCAGAATTATGAAAATAATTAGCTTTGAAGGCTTTGAATATTCTGGAAAATCTACACAAATAAAACTTTTACAAAATTATTTTAAGAAAAATAAAATCAAATCTACTTTCACTCGAGAACCTGGTGGAAACAAACAATTAGAAAAAATAAGAAAAATTATACTTCAGTCTGATTTTGACAATCTAAGTTTAATTTTATTTTTTTTTGCATCTCGTTTTACTCTTCTTTCAACGATGAATACAAAAAATTTGGTTGTATTTGATAGATTTTTTGACTCCACTTATGCATATCAAAAAATTACAAGTAAAGATAAATTATTAATATTGAATTTAATCAATCAAATTGAAAAAAAATATATCCCGACAATTACATTTTACTTCAAAATTAATAAAAAAACTCTGCTAGAAAGAAAAAAAATGAGAGGCGAAAAGAATTTTTTTGATAAAAAATACTCTTCGCATTTTACACGTATTCAAAAAAATTATGATGAAATTGCAAAAATCAAAGTTGGTAAAAGAAAGTTTATCACTATAGATGCCAGCAAGCCTAAAGATATTGTCCATAAAGAAATAATTGAAAATTTAAAAAGATGCAAATTGATAAGGTAGTAAGTTTTATAAAATCGCAAAAAAATGGTTTTTTCTTAATTGAAATAAAAGCTGATTATCAATCAGAAATTATAGAAAATTCTTTAAAAGAGATTTTTTTTCAAAAACAATATGAAGTCGATACATCTTTTTTTTTTATAAAACCAGAGGAAACATCTAAATCAATTAGCATTGAACAAATAAGAAAACTAAAGAAGGAATTTCTTCATACTAATGTTTTAGATCTTTCTAAAATCATTTTTTTAAATGAAATTAATCTTCTTAATAATAATTCTATCAATGCCTTATTGAAAATTATTGAAGAAGTTCCTCAAAAAACTTACTTCATATTTTGTTCTCAAAACCTTTTAAAAGTTCCTGATACTATTTTATCAAGGGCAAGAATTATTAGAATTGAAGAAACTATTTCAAATACCACAACAAATTTAAAAGATTTATTGAATACGACAGTTAATCATAATCAGAATATTTCTGATGATATTATATCTTCTATTATCGAACCCTTTATCAATTTAAAAACATCAGATTTTTTTGAATGTATGAAGCTTTTTGATAAAAATAATTTAAATTTACCATCTGAGGTTTTTTTAAAAGTTTTAAGTTTTTATTTAAATCAATCTTTGAATAATCAGAAACTTTTTAG
>Ga0255770_10002485_pt1 | contig 16454 bp, 15 predicted proteins | sample 071ome_22_FD_179968 | JGI IMG/M metagenome (GOLD analysis project Ga0255770, IMG submission 179968) | Coastal salt marsh microbial communities from the Groves Creek Marsh, Skidaway Island, Georgia - 071404AT metaG (version 2) | ecosystem: Environmental > Aquatic > Marine > Intertidal zone >... | reverse complement strand
GGACACATTGATCGTCAGTTCGAAGACCGGATAGTAGTCCCCGGGTTTATTGATCCCCACGTACACCCCTCACTGCCGGCGGTGCTCACCCAGCTTCCCTTTCTCGCTCCCGACGACTGGTCCCTGCCCACCGGGAAATTTCCCGGCGCAAAAACCCCCGAGGCATACAGGCAACAACTCACAGCGCTTGCCGCCGCGCACACCGACACCGCCGTGCCCTTCATCGCCTGGGGTTATCACCCGCTGTGGCACGGAGAAATATGGCGAGAGGATCTTAACGACTGGTTTGGCGAACAGCCGGTCATCATCTGGCATCGGTCCTTTCACGAGGTCATTGGCAATGATGCGGCGTGGACCATGCTCGGCGTGACCGCGGAAGACGCGGCACAAACCCATGACGCCTCGTGGGAGCGCGGCCATTTTTATGAGAACGGGCTGAAAGCCGTGTTTGGATCTTTTCAGTTCCTTCTCGAACCTGCGCGCTATGGCAAAGGGATGCAAAACTTTTTGGCCATGATGCATCAAAGTGGTGTGACCACGGCCCTCGATATGGGCACGGGTGTATTTGGGAACCCGGAACAGGAAATGGCGGGCATAAGAGCCGTCGCCGAGACCTACCCCGTGCCGTCACGCATTATTCTGACCCCCGTCATTCTCGATTTTATCAGTCGCGGCGTGGGTCCCGAGGAGGCGCTCGCCCAGGTCCGCACATGGCAAGATCAAAACAGCGATCGTGTCAGCGTGGGCAACCATTTCAAACTCATGCTCGATGGCGCCATTTTCTCAGGCCTCAGTCAGTTTGGCCCTCCGGGTTATCTTGATGGCCACGAGGGCGTATGGATGGCACCACGTGACATCACCGCTGACTATGCGCGCACATTTTGGAACGCAGGGTTTCAGCTGCACGCCCATGCGAACGGGGATGCCGCCACGAGTTGGTTTATCGAACTCCTCGACCAGTTGTTAACCGAATCCCCGCGCGCCGACCATCGCATGACTCTCGAGCACTTTGCCTACAGCACCGAGGATCAAACGCGGCAACTCAAAGCCCTAGGTGCGCTCGTTTCCGCCAACCCCTATTACCACTATATTCTCTCCGAGCTGTATGCCGAGACGTGGCTGGGCCCCGATCGGGCGGAACAGATGGTGCGACTTGGTAGCCTGGAGCGAGCCGGTATTCCGGTTGGTTTACACTCCGACAGCCCCATGGCACCGCTGTCACCGCTAACCTTGATGTGGGCGGCCAGTGCTCGCGAGACCATCGGCGGGGAGCAAGGAATCGCAAGCGAAGCGCTATCCCGGGAGGCAGCGTTACGCGCAGTAACCATCGATGCCGCCTGGATCCTCGGTGAAGAAGATAACCTCGGCTCGATCCGCGCTGGCAAAATTGCCGACTTCGCCGTGCTCGATGGCGATCCGCTTACGGTCCCCAATGAGGCGCTTCGAAACATTGACGTCATCGCCACCGTTTTCGCCGGCAAACCCTATCCAGTTACCACGCGATTGCCGCAATAAAGCTAGCCTCCCCTGGGATCAGGCGGGAAGGGATCACAGCCATTATGGCAATAAGCCCCCTTAATTCGGTTGTTTATCCCCTGTACAGCGCGTAGTGTGGCGCTCCTTCCAGAGGAACTCCACCATGTCATCGACCGATACCATCCCGCGACTCTTTTCGACGCTGGGCCTGCCCGATCTTTTGCTTGAAAACCTGACGCGACGCGGCTACGACACGGCGACGCCCATTCAAGCGGCTACGATTCCCCTGTTGCTTGCAGGCCATGACATCGTGGGGCTCGCCCAAACCGGTACCGGCAAAACCGCTGCCTTTGCACTGCCTGCCCTTGCTCGCCTCCAACTTAACGAGCGCAAACCCCAGGTGTTGGTGTTATGCCCCACCCGCGAGCTGGCGCTTCAGGTAGGCGATGCCTTCCGGCAATACGGCGCTGGCATGAAAGGCCTTAAGGTCGCGGCGCTTTGTGGGGGTGCCGATATGCGCCAGCAATTGCGCTCCCTAAAAGAAGGCGTGCATGTCGTTGTCGCGACCCCTGGTCGCATGCTCGATCACCTCGAGCGCGGCAGTGCTGATTTCAGCGGTGTACAGACCGTTGTTCTCGATGAAGCAGACGAAATGCTCCGCATGGGGTTTATCGACGACGTCGATACGATTCTTGCCAAGACACCGGCTAAGCGGCAGGTTGCCCTGTTCTCCGCCACGATGCCTCCTAAGGTACGTGCCATTGCCAACAAACATTTGAAGGACGCACGGGAAGTCTCTGTGGCCGCCGCCGCCACTACCAATGAAAATATCGAGCAGTGCTATTGGCTGGCTAAAGGCGCGAGTAAAGTCGAAGCACTCACACGCCTGCTCGCCTATGAGGACACCGATGGCGTTCTTGTGTTTACCCGCACCCGCGAGAGCACGGCCGCCGTCGCCGAGCTGCTGCGCCAGCGCGGCTTCCAAGCGGCGCCTTTGAATGGCGACATGGACCAAAAATCCCGGGTACGCACCATCGATCAGCTGAAATCCGGTGCGATCAACATCGTGGTGGCAACCGATGTGGCCGCCCGAGGGTTAGATGTAGATCGTATCAGCCACGTTATTAACTTTGATGTTCCCTTTGATGAAGAAGCCTACGTGCATCGGATCGGTCGCACCGGACGCGCGGGCCGAAAGGGAAAGGCAATCCTGTTTGTTGTGCCCAGAGAGCGCCGTATGCTGCGCAATATCGAGCGCCTGACACGGCAGGAAATTCCGGAGATCCGGCTACCGTCACCGCTGGCCATCGATGAGAAGCGGCGCGAAGCCTTTGCCAATACGGTGCGGGCGGCGCTGGCTCAGGATGCGGATCCTGCGATGGCAGCGATCATTGATACGCTGTGTGCGGAAACACAGGGAGATGCCCGTGCGGTTGCCATCGCCTTGGCGGGGCTGTTACAACCGACCAACACAAACGCCACAAAAGCGCCGAGATCAACCGAACGGCAAGAGGTCAAAGCGAAACACGATAACAAGTCGAAAAAAGTCACGCCGCTATTTCCTAAGCAAGACAAAGCGTCTTCCAATGATGACGATGGCCGTCCGCCCAATCGGCGGGAGCGGCGTCAGGCACTACAGGGCAGTTCCGTATCAAACGATGAAGCTAGCTTGGGGCAGGCACGCCCCCTGAAAAATCACCCTGACGTTCCCATGGAGCGCTTTCGTGTCTCTGTGGGTCGCAAGCACGGCGTTAAACCCGGTGAACTAGTCGGCGCGATTGCCAACGAAGCGGGTATCGAAGGGGATTACATTGGCACCATCAATATCCTGGAAGAATGCTCGACCATCGACCTGCCCGAGGGCATGCCCAAGCAAATTCTCAGGCATCTCAAAAAAACCCGCGTAAAAGGCGTCAATCTGAGCATGGCGCGGGTTGGCTAAGCCAGATGTTTGATAGACTCGCGGGCCTCTAAACGCCCGCGAGCTTGTAGTGATGATTTCTTTCGCTGACCCACTGACCCTAGGAAACGGATCGACCCTCACCAATCGGTTTGTTCTGGCCCCCCTGACCAACCTGCAAAGCGCCGCCGATGGCACGCTCGGTGATGACGAATATCACTGGCTGTGTATGCGAGCACAGGGTGGCTTTGGCCTGACGATGACGTGTGCCGCCTCGGTTCAGCACAGCGGTGTTGGCTTTCCCGGTCAGCTGGGTGCCCACGACGATCGCCATATCCCCGGTCTGACCCGACTCGCGGCGGGCATCAAGGCACAGGGCAGCCATGCCGTGGTTCAGTTGCAGCACAGCGGGATGCGCTCCCAAGCCGACTACTGCGATGGTGTCCCGCAGTGCCCCTCTGACGATGAAAAAACCGGCGCCAAGGCCATGACTGCCGAACAGGTTCAGGCACTGGTCGACGACTTCGTCAGCGCCGCCGCGCGGGCCCAGCAAGCGGGTTTTGATGGCGTGGAATTACACGGCGCCCACGGCTACCTGCTGTCCGAATTCTTGAGCCCCGAATACAACCGCCGAGACGACCGATACGGTGGCGACCCCGAGAACCGGGCACGCATCTTGTTTGAAATCATCGAAGGTATTAACGCCGGCTGTGGTCGAACATTCAGCGTCGGTATTCGCCTCTCCCCCGAGCGCTTCGGGGTTCACACCGCCGAGATCAGAGATCTCGCCGCCGCCTTACTGATAGATCAGCGGGTCGACTATGTCGACATGTCCTTGTGGGACGTGACCAAGCCCGCGCATGAGGACGCCTTCAACGGGCAGTCTCTGCTTGAGATTTTTACCGATTTACCCAGAGACGGGGTTGCTCTGGGTGGCGCTGGTAAATTGTATAGCGCCGCCCAGTGTCAGGAAGTACTGGATAAAGGACTCGATTTTGTCATTGTCGGCCGGGGTGCGATTCTTCACCATGACTTTCCCCAACGCGCCATGGCCGACGCGGGGTTTGCCATGCGTGATTTGCCCGTGTCGCGAGACTACTTGAAGGCGGAGGGTCTCGGACCAGCGTTTATCGATTACATGGCCAGCTGGGAAGGCTTTGTGGCCGACTGAGATTCCCGAGCCGATCAGCCGAAGCGGGTATCGGCCACAAAAGGATTAGATGCTCGCTCTCGACCGAAGGTCGAGTTCGGGCCGTGACCCGGAATGAACTGCATGTCGTCCCCGAGGGGAAACAGCTTGTCACGAATGGAACTGATTAAGATGTCGTGATCCCCCATCGGGAAGTCAGTCCGCCCAATGGATCCCGCGAAGATCACGTCTCCCACCCAGGCAATCTTATGGGGCGCGTGAACAAACACCACGTGTCCGGGGGTGTGCCCGGGGCAATGGATCACCTGCAGCGTCGCCTCTCCCACCGTCACCGTCTCACCATCCTTCAGCCAACGATCGGGCTCGAACGCATCCGCGTGGGGAAAGTTGGCCATCTGGCACCACTCAGGCAACTTGTCGATCCAGAAGCGGTCCGCCTGTTCCGGACCTTCTATGGGCACACCCAACTGTTGCCGCAGGACGTCACTGGCAGCGCAATGATCCATGTGGCCGTGGGTCAACAAAATCTTCTCAACCGTCGCACCCATTTTTTCAACCGCGGCGAGAATGCGATCGATATCACCGCCCGGATCGACAATCGCGGCTTTACCCGTAGTTTCGCATTTCACCACCGAGCAGTTTTGCTGGTAGGGCGTTACCGGTACAACGGTGACGGCAAGAGTCATGACTTCTCCATGGATACTGCTGGCTTTTCTGTTGGGCTGGTTGTTGTGCTGGTTGTTGCGCTAGTTGCTGCGCTTGTTTGTGCATTAGCCGCTGGTTGATCGGCAACATGATCGGCGTCGGGGTCGTTGTAGACTGCCTCGTCAAGCTGCCCTTCTTTATAGGCGACAATCGTGGCCACGGTCGCATCTCCGGTGACATTGACTGCGGTTCGAATCATATCAAGTAAGCGATCCACACCAATGATTAACGCGATGCCCTCGACCGGAAGCCCGGCTTGCGTCAATACCAATGACAACGTGATCAAGCCAACCCCCGGGACTGCCGCTGTGCCGATCGATGCCAAGGTCGCGGTGAGTATCACCATCAGCAGCTGTGACCCAGTAAGGTCAATGCCATACACCTGAGCGATAAACACCGTGGCGACACCCTGCATAATAGCGGTGCCATCCATGTTGATAGTGGCACCAAGCGGGACGGCAAAACCGGCAACGCTTTTAGGTACGCCCAAACGGGTTTCCACCGTGCGCAAAGTAATCGGCAGGGTTGCGCCGGAGGATGCCGTGGAAAAAGCAAACGCCCAAACCCGGCGCATCTTGGCGCGAAGCAATCCAGGGTTTAGTCCGGTGGTTGTTTTCAGGAGCAGCGAATAAACCACAATACCGTGGAAAATAAGCAGACCCGATAAGGTTAGAAAATACGCCGCCAAATTGGCAATGGTACTGAACCCCATGGTGGCAAACAGTTTTACTAGCAGCGCGAACACGCCCCAGGGGGCCAGCTCGATCATGACACCAACCATCTTCATGACCACGACTTCCATATCCCGAAACCAGCTGGCGATGCGCTGACCCGCCTCCCCCGCGCGGGTGAGAGCAAAACCCACCAATAGCGCAAAGACAATGACCTGCAGCATCTCGCCCTTGGCCATCGCCGAGAAAGGATTTGACGGGAAGATGTTGACCAACACATCGGTCAGGGGCGGCGGTGTTTTCGCTTGATACGCCGACGCCGCTTCGATCGACAGGCCGTTGCCCGGGCCCAGCAGAGTCGCGCCCAGCAAGCCCAGCGATACCGCCACACAGGTAGTCAGGAGATACAAGCCTATGGTGCGTCCAGCAATGGCGCCCATCCGCGCACTGCTTCCCAAAGACGTCATGCCGCAAATGAGTGACACCATAACCAAGGGCACCACCAGTAGCTTCAGAGAGGCAATAAAGATCCTCCCAAGCACGTCAAACAAACCAAAAATCAGGTAGTCGTTAATAAAACCCGCGACCCCGCTGTCAGGTGACAGCGAGCCGAGCAATAACTCGAGCCCCGACCCCAGGACGATCCCCGCGGCCATGGCAACTAGGATTCGATTCGTTAACGACATCTATTTTTCCTCACAGGGGGAGTTGACCCAGCTCGCTACCGCGACATCGGCACAGGCATTGCAGCCCGACGGATACGTCGCCGAGCCACCGGCCTCCAAATTGGCACACACGGGCATGTACTCCATGGTGCAGACCATGGGGCGGGGGTCCTTGCACTGGGTGACCTCAGCCGATGGGCCCATCAGCCTTTGCATATCGGAACAACCGACCAAGCCAAAAAGGATCATCAGCGCGCCCATCGCAACGGGATAATTTCTTTCAACACGCATCGTTGACCTCTCGCGCTTATGCGCTTTCTTCCATTGCGAAACAGTACGTCAATACTGACTCAATTAACAATTCAACCACGAATAAGGTTGGCTAGAACTTGGGCAGCACGCCAAGCAGCTGATCCCGCTCTGCAAGCAGTGCCTGTTGCCGTTGCTCTAACTCCTTGGTGTCACCCAAGAATGCGGCTCTCGAATCCATCGACGCATCAAGTCGCCGGCGACAGTCCGCCGTTGCCGCGGGCAACTGCTCTGCAAGACCGCACATATCCTCCAGCTTGCCCCAACAATTGAGGGCGACATCACAGCCGGCCAAGATCGCCTCGCGCCCCAGCGCCGGTACCGAACCCTCGAGGGCTTTCATATCCAGGTCATCAGACATCAAAAGGCCGTCGAAGCCGATCTCACGGCGAATGATGTCCTCGATAATAGTCGGTGACAGTGTTGCGCAGTGCTTCGGATCCCATGCGGTGTAGCGGATGTGTGCCGTCATCGCCATCGGCGCATCAACCAGCGCTTTGAACGGGGCGAGATCTAGCGCTAGCTCATCGAGACCCGCTGTCACCTCAGGCAGCGCGACGTGGCTGTCAGCCCCAGCCCGCCCGTGCCCCGGAATATGTTTGATCACTCCGACAATGCCGGCTCGCGCCAGGCCCTCAAGCGCGGCTCTGCCCAGCGCAACGATCGCCTCAACATCGCTGCCAAAAGCACGATCCCCAATAATGTCGTGGGCTCCGGGCTGGGGCAGATCGAGCACGGGCGCACAATCCACGGTTATGCCTACTTCGGCCAGCTCAAGACCCAAGGCCTCAAAGTTGCACGCCGTGGCGCAACAAGCACGCTCGGGATCCCGCCGATAAGCCTGGGCAAACACCTGTGCTGGAGGCCAGGACAGCCACTCGGGGGGACCGAGCCTTGCCACTCGCCCTCCCTCCTGATCGATCAGGATTGGCAGATTGTCTCGACCGGTCACCTCGCGCAGCTCTCGAGTCAGCGCGCCAAGCTGTGCTCGGCTCTCGATATTGCGGGCGAACACAATGAACCCCAACGGATTTACCCGCTGAAACAGTCCCCGTTCCTGCTCGGTGAGCGCCAGCCCCGCAAGGCCAAATATGGCGGGCAGCATTACACGCCCTGATCCGAAGGTTGCATGTAAGATGCAGGCAATGCTTTTTCGCTTACGGCACGGGCTCGCTCACTCCCCAGCAGGACAGCAAGTGCTTCCTCCGGATTATCTGTAACGGTGAGCTCACCCAAGTCATCGGAGTCGATAAATTCGCGCCCGCCCTGAAAGTCCATCATCCAGGTGAGCAAGTCTCGCCAGAAGGTGGTGCCCACCAAGACGATAGGACGACGCTCGGCGCGGTCGGTGTTGTACAGCACCAACAGCTCGAACAACTCGTCCAAGGTGCCGAAGCCCCCGGGGAACACAACAAAACCAAAGCTGTAGCGGGTCAACATGAACTTGCGCGACATGAAATAGCGAAACTCGGCGCGGCGATCCAGATACGCATTCGCTTGCTGCTCTCTCGGCAGGGAAATCTTGAGCCCTACCGAAAGCCCTCCGGCTTCTTGCGCGCCGCGGTTGGCGGCTTCCATGATGCCTGGCCCGCCTCCCGTGATAACAGGGACTTTGGCTAATCCGAGACCGTGGCCAATAGCGCGCGCCAGCGCATATTCCGGATCATGGGGTTTGATGCGCGCGCTGCCAAAAACAGTTACCGCGGGCTCGAGATCATCGAGCACCAAGGCGGCTGCCAGAAGTTCTTCGTGCAAGCGGTTGAAGGTGGCTATGTCCTCGGGGCAGGCGTCTTTGGCGTGTGTATCCTGGCGAGGGTCAGACGATGACATCAAACAGCAGCCTGACTTTACCGAGCTTGATCTGGGCACCCGGCTCAAGGGTGGTAGATTTCACCGGTTGACCGTCGACTTCAGAGCCGTTGGTGGAATCGTGGTCCTGCAAGCGCCACACGCCATCGGCCTCGGTAATGGTCGCATGCAGCGCCGAAATCGTCGGATGGTCTATGCGCACCGCCACGTCGTCACCACGACCAATTGACCATGTGGGCGCATCCACCCAATTCAATGGCTGGACTTGATTAATCGCATCGGGCACCAGCGTCATCAGGGCGGCCCCGGCTTGATCGCGGGTCACGCCACGGTGCCTGAGCAAATCCTCGAGCAATTGACGTTCGGCATCGGGATCCGGCGTATCGTTCGCCATGGCGGCGACATCCTCTGCGCTCCATCCGGGGGGTAACTGGTAGCCACCGCGAAATGTGGTGGACTCGTCCTCCGGCTCATCCACGACCACCGACGCCTCGGTGTTCGCCATGTGGGCACCCAGCAACGTCACGTCATCGGCCACCGAGTCGTCCACCACCAGAAAGCTCAACCCACCCAGCAAGATAAGTTGACCTACCTGCAATCCGCTTTTACCAACCTTGCGTCCAGCGACTTTGATGCCGTTGGTCGAACCGAGGTCTTCGATAAACACAGTGGAACCCGAGACACTGAGCTGCGCATGGCGCCTGGAGACTTCGGAGGAGTCCAGCACGATGTCGCAGGCGCTGTCCCGACCAATCACCAAGCCGTCGATGATTGGATACTCGGTATTGGTCTCAAGACATCGTAGCCGCAAATTACCTGTCATGACGTTCCCCATAAAAAAATTTAGGTCTTGGCGTCACGCCGGAAGGTGTTTAGCCACCTCAGGTCGCCGTAAACAAATGGTACTTCTTTTTACCGAGTCGCACGATCCAGTACCGATCATGCAGGGCCGTAGCTCGGGAAAAACACTCGCTTACCGCCACAGAAGGTTCGGCCTCCACCGCATGGCCGTTGATAAAGACCGCCTTATTTTTCAACGCATCCTTCACCTGCTTTCCCGAAGACACCATTCCTGACTCGCTGAGCAATTGGCTCAAGGTGGGCGGCGCATTCCCGAGATCAAGGGTCGACGAGGGCAAGCCATCCAGCGCCAATTGCTCAAGGTCTGCCGCGCCGAGCCCGGAAGCATCCCCGGCAAAAAGCGCCTCGGTGATGCGCTGCGCTGCGGCGAGTCCTTCCGCACCGTGAACCAGTGCAGTCACCTCAGTGGCGAGGATACGCTGGGCCTCGGGCCGCCCCTTTCGCGCCTTGTCATCCGCTTCGATCTGATCGATCTGTTCGACAGGGAGGAACGTGAAGTAGCGCAGAAATTGATAGACGTCTGCGTCCGCCGTGTTCAACCAGAATTGATAGAACGCGTAGGGCGAGGTTTTTCTGGCATCGAGCCAAATCGTCCCCGACTCGGTTTTGCCAAATTTTGTGCCATCGGCCTTGGTCACCAGCGGCATTGTCAGGCCGAAGGTTTGGCCCCCATGTAAGCGCCGGGTGAGGTCGATGCCGCCGGTGATGTTGCCCCATTGATCCGACCCGCCAATTTGCAGCCCGCAATCGTATTGCCGATACAGTTCGGAGAAGTCATAGGACTGCAGGATCATATAGGTGAACTCGGTAAAACTGATACCTGCACCTTCGCGCTCGATACGCTGCTTCACTGACTCTTTCTGAATCATGGCATTGATTGAAAAGTGCTTACCAACATCACGCAGGAACGTCAGCACGTCCACGCCCTGGGTCCAATCGAGGTTATTGACGACCAGCGCCGCGGTGCCATCCTTCAGATGCTCGCCCTCGAAATCAATAAATTGACTCACCTGGGCTTTAAGCTTGTCGACCCAGCCCGCGACCACATCGGGGGTATTCAGCTGGCGTTCAGCGGCTTTGAAACTGGGGTCCCCAATCAATCCAGTTGCCCCACCCACAAGCGCCAATGGCCGATGTCCCGCCAGCTGGAACCGGCGGAGCATCAGGAGCGGTACCAAAGACCCAATATGCAAACTGTCCGCCGTCGGATCAAAGCCACAGTACAGGGTGCGAGAGCCGCCTTCGAGCCAAGCTTCGAACGCCTCCTCCCCTGCTATTTGGAACACCAAACCCCGGGCTCGCAGATCTTGTAATAACGCACTGGACATAACGATTGAGCTACTGATCACCAAAAGGCGCAGTGTAGCTCAGAAGCCCACAGGTTGCCTGCTCTGTGGGTCGAAACCCAGCCTCACGGCAGCCGACCCTGAGTCGGTCAACAGGCTGTAAGCGGTGTGATCTAAGCAACCGCGGACAGGCCCTTCTCGGGAAGAAACCCCCTTGCAGTAAAGAACAGCCCCGTTGAATCCTTATTTTGACCATTCTGCACCGGCCGCTTGCGCGTATAATGAGCGACTACATAAGACGATTTCAGCCAGGTGATGGCACTGTTTAAATCCCGACCCAATGTGCGCCCAAGAGGCGCGACTCCGTTTGAGGCCTCCAATAATGGGCCGCTTCTGGCGTTTTTGCGCAGTCGGTTCTGGCAGAACCGATGGGTGACCGCCGGGGTGGTCGTCGTCTCGCTGAGTCTGATGCTTGGCGTGGCAGGCGATGATCGTGAAACAACGCCTGAGCAACTTGCCGAGGGCTCATCGGCCCTCAACGATGCAGCGGAAACCTCAGCGACAACGCTCAGTGACGCATCGCTTGTGATATCTGACGAGCAAACCGAGCCGCCTGTCCCAAGCGAGCAGCCCTGGCATGAGGAACTTGTACGCAACGGTGACAACCTGTCCCTGATCTTTGCCCGGGCCGGATTTTCCGACCGCGATGTTTATCAAGTCACCAAAGCCGACGGTGGTAAGGCCCTGCGCAAGATTTATCCAGGGGAGACCATCAGCTTTCAGACCTCCGGCGAGGGCAGGCTCTATCGTGTCAGGCATCGGGAATCGGCCCTGAAGTGGTCGACCTTCACCCGCGAAGACGAGCGCTATCGCACCGAGGTGACAGTCCGTGAACCCGAGGTATTCGAGCAAAGCGCCACCATGCGCATCAAGTCCTCGCTCTTTCTCGCCGGACAAGACGCCGGTCTGTCGCACAAAGTGATCATGGATCTCGCGGGTATTTTTGGTGGTGTCATCGACTTCGCCCTCGACCCGCGGGTCGGCGACACCATCGAATTGGTATATGAGGAAGCGTGGATAGACGGCGAGAAATACGCCGATGGAGAGATTGTCGCCGCCGCTTTCACGAATAAAGGCGAGACCTTTCAGGCCTACCGCTATACCGACAGCCAGGGGGACAAAAGTTACTATAACGAAGCCGGCGTCAGCATGCGCAAGGCCTTCTTGAAAGCACCGCTCGACTTCACGCGGGTGAGCTCCAACTTCAATCCAAACCGACTCCATCCCATTTACAAGACCAAACGGCCGCACCGGGGCACCGACTATGCAGCGCCTACCGGCACCCCTGTCTACGCCGCCGGAGACGGCCGGGTGGTTGAAGCCGGCTACACGCGGCCCAATGGTAACTACGTGTTTATTCAGCACGGCGAAAGCTACAAAACCCACTACCTGCACCTGCATAAGCGACGGGTCAAAACCGGGGAGCGCGTAAAACAGGGAGAGGTTATTGGCACCGTGGGATCGACAGGGTCGGCGACGGGACCCCACCTACACTATGAATTTTTGGTCAACGGCGTGCATCGCAATCCCCGTAGCGTTCACAAGTCACTGCCCAAAGCGAAGTCTTTGCCCGACTCCGAGCTGCCTCGGTTTTTGCGAGCGGTGGCCCGCCCCGAACAGCAACTGGCATCGCTTAAAAACACCCAGAACCTCGCCAGCGCCGCAATTCAAGGCGGGTCATCCGGACAGTGACCTCGGGCGACTATTACGTCGGGCTGATGTCAGGTACCAGTGCTGATGGCACCGATGCCGTCGTCATCGAGTTCACCAAGGGCAAACCCACACTGGTGGCCACCCACTTCGCCCCCTACAGCGATGGCACGCGGGCAGCGATCCAGGCGCTGACGATCGACGGAGAAGGCGAGCTCGCCAGAATGGGAACCCTCGATCAAGCGCTGGCGTCCTGTTTTGCCGAGGCCGCGCTCCAAGTAATTGAACAAGCGGGGATTGATCGCCAATCGGTGCGCGCCATCGGCAGCCATGGTCAGACCCTGCGTCACCACCCCGAGGGGTCTCATCCGTTTACCCTGCAAATTGGGGATCCAAATAGGATTGCCGAATTGACCGGCATTACCACCGTGGCGGATTTCCGTCGACGAGACATGGCTGCCGGCGGCCAGGGTGCGCCGCTGGCACCCGGCTTTCATCGAGCCGTGTTCGGCAAACCCGGCAGCGCGCTGGCGGTTCTGAACGTCGGCGGTATCGCCAACGTCTCGCTGCTGACGGCCGCCGACTCAGTCCTTGGCTTTGATACGGGTCCCGGCAACACGCTCATGGATCTCTGGACGCAGCGACACCAACAGATGCCCTTTGATCGTGACGGTGTCTGGGCCATGACCGGCAATATCGACCCACCGCTATTAAGCCGACTCCTTGCCGACCCATTCTTTACTCTGACACCCCCCAAGAGCACGGGGCCCGATTACTTCAGCGCCGCCTGGCTTGAAAAGCATCTAAGTGCCCTCAACACTGTGCCGGCGCCTCAGGACGTGCAGCGAACCCTCCTTGAACTCACTGCTGAAACGATCGCACAGGCACTTGGAGCCGGCCGGCCGGAACAACTGGCGGTGTGCGGCGGAGGTGCTCACAACGGCGCCCTGCTGGCGCGGCTTGCATCACTGATGCCCGGTACGACGGTGACCACAACCGAACCGCTGGGGATTCACCCCGATTGGGTGGAAGCGGTTTGTTTTGCGTGGCTTGCGGCGCGGCGACTGGAGGGAAAATCAGGCAATGAGCCCGCGGTCACGGGCGCATCGGGAATGCGCGTGCTAGGGGCTGTTTACCACGCTTAAATGGAGAAGGACGCGCCGCAGCCACAGGTCGTCGTGGCGTTGGGGTTATTGACCACAAAGCGGGCACCCTCGAGTCCTTCGGTGTAGTCCACCTCAGACCCCATCAAATACTGATACGACATGGCATCCACCAACGCGGTGACGCCATCGCGCTCGACCACCCAATCATCCTCGGCGGTAGCCTCATCAAAAGTAAAACCGTACTGAAATCCCGAGCAGCCACCACCGGTGATATAAATTCGGAGCTTGAGGTTGGGGTTGCCCTCGTCTTCCACCAACGACGACACCTTCTTGACCGCGTTGTCGGTCAAACGAATTTCATTGGGGTCAAACGCTTCAACGACCGTCATGGGGTAACTGCTGGGTTGTGGACAATGGGTAAAGTGTAGCGCAAAGCGAGAGCGGGGGGAGCGGCACTAATGCCGGCTCCGTACCGCACACCTCATCTCGCACCCCAGTCCTGTCAGGACTGTGCAACTTCCTCCGCCAAACGCTTCTCGCGCTGGCTCGCCAGATCATCAACTTTGGCGGAGACATGGCGCAAGCCGCCATTGGCGCGACAACCCACGGCCATTTCAATGAGGTGGTAGTAGACATCGCCATCGACCTCGGCTTTTTCGGCCAACTCAAGGCGCTCACTCGAATGGATATCGCCTTTTACCGCGCCGTTGATAACAGCGGAGGGCACTCGGATCTCGCCGGCCACTTCGCCGCCTTCCATGATGCGCAACATCGCCTCCTTACCCTCTTCGGCCACAATCGACCCATTAACTTTGCCTTCGACATCCAGATTGCCAGAAAATTGGATGTCCCCAGTGACTAAGGCATCACGCGCGATCAAGGTTGTCGAGCCCTGAACCGTCGTCAGCGGCTTGTCTTTTCGTCCCATCATCAGTCTCTCCGTACCGTTTTGACTGCATTTGTAGCAGCGGAACCGTCTAACGTACCACTAAATCGGCCCAAATATAACTAGTTCGAATATCTTCTGAAGTAGGTTTTGAAAGTTCGAGCACAACTTCAACCTGATTGGGGGTAAATCCAGGGGGGAATTCAAGCTCTCCCTCAATCCGTTGGAAATAGCGAAAATTGAGGACCAGCGGGGAACCTGATGAGGTAAGGTCGAGCTCTGTTAACGGTAACGAGGTAATAGCTCCGGCCATTACACCCGTGAAATTGACCTTGAGATCCCCCCGGTACCCGCTGGAGGTCTTGCCACCCTGCTGCACCACGAGCTGATAGCGCCAAACCCCCGGCTGTTCCGTGGCCCCGAAGACCGGCTGGCGCAGCCGCGGCCCCCGGGTGATCTCCTCGGGGGCGAGCACCTCCTGATAAAACGCCAGCTCACGCTCACGCTCTTCGATAACCCCGCGTGCCTCGGCGAGGGAGGTGGTGAGATCGGCAATGGCCTGGGTATCAAGCTCGGCCCGAGTCGCCAGCAAGGCCAACTCTTCGCGCAGAGCGTCTGATTCACCGCTCCAGGGAATGGGCCGCTGGCTGGCGCGGTGCTCACCCCAAAAATAAGCGGCCCCCGTCATTGCTATAACAACCGAAACCCCAGCGAACATAAGCAAGCGCTGGCGCCGTGGATTCTCCCGTTTTACAACGGTTCGATACTGCTCGCGTGGCATCAAAAACCTCAGGGCGCGAGCGCAATGCCCGCAAGTCCCGCCGTCTCGGGAAGACCGAACATCAAATTCATGACCTGCACGGCCTGGCCCGAGGCCCCCTTGACCAGGTTATCAATGGCCACTGTCACCACCACGGTGTTGCGATCCTGCGGAACCGACACCCCGATTTGACAGCGATTGCCACCCCTAACATGCCCCGTCTCGGGGGTTTGATCCACGGGTAACACGTCGATAAACGGCTCATTGGCATAGCGCTCACTGAACAACGCGTGCAGGTCCTGATCGGCCTTGAGAAGACGACCAAATAAGGTGGAGTGAATGCCGCGATTCATCGGTACCAAGTGGGGCACAAAGGTCAGCGATACCGAGCCTCCGGCCAGGGTGGCAAGACCCTGCTCGATTTCGGGCAGATGACGATGCCCGGCCACCCCATAGGCCTTAAAGTTCTCCCCGGCTTCGGTCAGCAGGTTCGCCACCTTGGCTTGACGCCCCGCCCCGCTGACCCCCGAGGCGCTGCTGGCTATGAGGTTGGCTGGATCGATCAACCCGTTCTCTAACAGCGGCAAAAAACCCAACTGCACGGAGGTTGGATAGCATCCGGCGCAGGCGACCAACGAGGCCTCTTTGATAGCAGCTCTGTTCATCTCCGGCAGACCGTAGACCGCGGTGGCACAAAGCGCGGGACTCGCGTGGGTTTCCCCGTACCAAGACTCCCAGAGCGCTACGTCACGAAGCCGGTAGTCCGCCGATAGATCGATCACTCTCACGCCGTCACTCACCAGTGCCGGGACGGTGTTCATGGCGACGTTGTGGGGTGTTGCAAAAAAGACCACATCGCAACGCGTCCAATCGGCTTTGGCGGGATCGGTAAACACCAGGTCGGTGTGTGATCGCAGGGTAGGAAATAAGGCATCCAGGCGGCGCCCAGCCTCCCCCCGGGAAGAGATGAGTTCGACCGACACCTCGGGGTGTGGCAATAACAGGCGCAGCAGTTCAATACCGGTATAACCGGTCCCGCCAACAATCCCAACCTTGATCATGGGGACTCCCACTTTTTCTGCTATGGTTCCAAAGCCAAACTTTCTCATGTTACGGCGAGGTCGTCATGCTCTGGATTAAGGCGTTTCATGTCATTTTTA
>Ga0255770_10002470_pt1 | contig 16509 bp, 9 predicted proteins | sample 071ome_22_FD_179968 | JGI IMG/M metagenome (GOLD analysis project Ga0255770, IMG submission 179968) | Coastal salt marsh microbial communities from the Groves Creek Marsh, Skidaway Island, Georgia - 071404AT metaG (version 2) | ecosystem: Environmental > Aquatic > Marine > Intertidal zone > Salt... | reverse complement strand
AGAGGTGTACCAGTACCACCCGTTGGCGGAGGAGAGTGAAGCGTATCGCTTCCTCGAGTTTCACAAGCGTCTGGTGAAGAAAGATTGACAACGACGACCGAGCGTTTTCTTTTAGCTTTAGTTTTCCTTAATTAGCCCTCTTCGTATAGTATAGTAGGTAGAGCCACACGGCACAGCGACAGAAAAAATTCATAAACCCTAAACCATTTTGAAAACCTTTCTCTCGTGCGGGGAAAAATAATGTTCGTCGTCACACGGTTCTGTGGAGAGAGGAGAGCGAGATATACGCGCGTCCTCCTCCTCCTCCTCCTCCTCGCGCTGGAAGAGAGAAAAGAGTGCCCCATCATTACTACCCGCGGTAGTAGTAACGTGTAAATAATCCCTAAACCGATATCATAAGAGAGAGAGAGTTGAAAGAAGAAGACGATTTTTTTCGATCACATTCGCGTTTTGTGTTAAATTCTCTCTCTCTGTTAGGTCAAGTGCGCCACGGGAGAAGAGCGAGAAAAAAAAGACGAGAACGCGGGCCAGAGAGATACACACTACATAAAAGATGGCATCATCCATAGCGCAGCAGCGTTCCTACCGCAACCGCCCGATTGAGGTGACGCAACAGCTCGCCATCGTGCGGGACCCGAACGCGATCAACGAGGACCAAATCGTCAGCCGAGAGGTGTCCCACGCGCACAAGCAGCTGGACAAAGAGAACGAGGAAGTTTTGACCAAGGAGAACGAAAAGACGAAGCAACAGGAGATTCCCATCCCGGAGGTTTTGAAGGTAGGGACGAGGTACGAGAAAGATTACAAGGCGGATTACGAGCAAGACGAGAGGTATTTGCGGTCGAGAGTGACGGCGGGGAGACCGGAGTTGGAGACGCCGACGGCGGCGGACGGGGTGGAGTACGATTTGGATAACGACGACGAGGATTGGTTGAAGGAGTATAACAACAGTAACAAAGGAAGTAAAGATGAAAAAGGAAAGAAAAGTAACGACGATGCGAATAATAATAGCAGTAAAAAAGAGCACGTGCCGTTGGACGAGGACGATTTCGAGAAGATGTTGTGGAAATTAGAGTTGGCGTGCGGCGAGGCGAACGAGAGAGTGCTGGCGGTGACGGCGCAGCAAGCGCAGGAGAAAGGAAGCGCGTTGTCGTATCAAGATCGGTGCGCGGCGTTGGCGAGCACGTCGAATTTGCCCAAAGATAGCGCGGTGGAGGTTTTGGCGGAGATTGTGAATAAACAAGCGGTCATCGTCGCCGTGTACGAGTATTGGGTGGAGAAGAGAAAGAGGACGCAAAAGCCGTGCTTGAGGAGGTTGCAACCGCCGCCAGCGCCGAACGATACCAATCCATTCAACGTGTTTCGTCCGAGAGAGAAGATTCACAGACCGCAAACGAGAAGGCGAAGAGAAAACGACGTCGCTGGTTACGAGAAACTTCAACGCGCTAGGGATAGTTTGGTCGTCGCGAGAGCGGCCTTGCAGTTGACGCTGAGAAGAGAGATTCGAAAGCACGAAATTTTCGAGGTGGAACGCGCCGCGCAGAAGTTATTGATTGATTTAAGGCACGAACCAAAATCGGAGATGGAAAGAATAGAAAAAGAAGCAAGGGTGGAAGACGAAGAGAGAGCAAAGAAAGAGTTGCCAGAGTTGCCGGTGAAGGGTAAGAACGTCTCGTTGTGCGATGGCAAGTTGGAGATTTTCAAGGCGAACGATAACAACTGGGCGATTGTCACCGAACCGGACGAGAGTGAAATCATAGCCGCGAATAAGCGAGAGAAACAAGCGCTGTTGAATAAAAACAAGAGAAGTCGACAGCAACAAAAAGAAGCCGCCGAAGATGCCAAGAAGAGCAAAGCTGGGAAAGAAATGGTGTACGAACCGCCGCCGGAGATTCCGGACATCGAGATGTTGTTCGCGAAAGTTCCGTTGGGTTCGGCTCTGAGAGGGTTCCAGCTACCGTTGGGTCAGTTGAAGGATAGATGCAAAGCGAGAGTGGGTAGGTGTGGAAGAGTCATATTCGATCGAAAAGATCCAATAAGCCGAGAGGCGTATTATTGCGAAGAAGACGACGAGGATTCGCTTGATTTGAATAACAACGGTTCATCCGACGATTGGTACGCGAACTTTGATCCGTACGCGTTTCTTTACTAGAGAACATAGATCAACAAAAACAAAAACAAAAGTGTAAAAATAAAGTAAAAACAAAAATGTAACGTACGATAAAGTGTGTGTATCCGTGACTTTTACTTTCGTCGTCGCATCGTTCGCGTGCGCGCTAAACGCGCCCCAAAAGAATGGTGCATCTCTAAATCTCTTTCACTGAAAATTTAAACTATGTATGCGTGGTATAAAACACGCGGTTGTTTCCTGTTTCCGTCCTCCTCTATTTTTCTTCTTCGTTTTTGAAACTGGCAATCATAGCCCGTCTCTCCTCATCGCTCATGCCAAACCCGCCGGATTTTTTCTCTCCTCCTCCTCCTCCTCTTCGATCGTCGTTACCGTCGTTGTCGTAGTCTCTGCCGCCACCTCTTCGGTCTCTCGATCTCGATCTCGACCTTCCTCGTCGTCCTCCTCCTCTGTCGTCGTCTCTCCCCCGTCCTCGATCGTCTCTGTGGTCGTAATAATTGTCTCTCCGTCGGTCGCCTCCGTACCCGCGATCTCGCCCCCGGTTATCTCTTCTATGATACGGATCTCTTCTCTGTCCGCCTCCTCCTCCTCCTCTTCGTCCTCCGCCTCGATTTCCGTACACCCTCCTATCTTGCCTCTTCTTTCCGTATCTTCCGAACAACGCGTGCGCTAACGTCGCGTTCTTAATCGGTCTCAAATGCATAAAATTACAGTACCCTCCTCTGGTGCACGTGTTCTCCTCGTATTGTCTGCACGTGCTCTCCCTAAAATCCGTCACCGGCGAAAACTCGCACCGGATCGGTCTCCCCATGTAATATCTCCCGTCCAACGCCGCCTTTGCTTTATTCGCGTCGTCCTCGTCCGCGAATTTCACGTACACGTTCCCGACCATGTGATCGGCTAAGTTATCGCACACGTTCAACTCTTCAATCTCTCCGTGCACCGCGAGTTCTTCAAAGACGTCGTGGCAAAAATCTTCGTAATGTTCTTGTATCTCGCGCGGTTCCGTCGCGTTTGCCGCTTGTTGCAAGTTGCCGCCGAGTAATCGTGCTTGTTCAGGCGACTGCGTGGTCACGAAGACGAATATCACGACGACAACGACGACGACAATGACGACAAACAAGAAGAAGAAGAACACAAAAAAGTCAGCGGTTTCGATGTGCGCTCGAGCGCCGCGCGACGACGGACGACGGAAAAGACCGCGATGACGACGACGACGACGACGAGAACAAAACAACAAACAACAAACAACAAACAACAAAAAGCATCATCGATGATGCTAATTTTTTCTAACGCGTGTGCATGCGCACCTGGTACATGTTTATCAGCAAAAGCGTCTGCGAGACGGTTGGTTTGTTGTGCAATCGAGAGCATCGTTCGCCGTGTCTGCACGCGCCAATCTGTGCGCATTTATTCAAGTCACAATAGAGTTTGTAATCGTAAACGGGGTTAGCGAGAGCACGTTCGCACCGCGACGGCAGAAAAGAGACTCGAAGAAGAAGAACAATAAGCGTTCGAGGCGACGCGCGCGAGAGCGCAGAAAAGAACGCGAAGCGACGACGCATCAGAAGAAGAGCGCAGAAGGGAGATCCGCGAAATTTTTCCCCACGACAGACAGACGCGCTCCTCGAAGGAAGAAGAAGAAGAAACAGAAGTTCGCGTCTCGCGCAGCACCTTGAAGTAAAACGGACAGTTCACGCGATCCTTCTCCGTCCCGAAGATGGACGCCAGGTGTTCCGCCATCGAAAACAAAGCGTTTGTTTTCTCTCTCTTATTCTTTTTGAAATGCCGCACAAAAACTCGTTTCGTTTTTCCCCAAAAACGACGAACGCGAACGAACAACGAAACACATGAAGAGAAAGAAGAAGAGCGACGTCGTAAACGACGACGACGGGGAGAGAAAGAGAGCGCTCTCGTTGCTGCCGCTGCGTAAAAACGCGCGCCGATGTCGCGAACTCGGCGTCGAGCTGAACACGGACGCGACAAAGTTGAACAACGCGTCGCGGTTGCTTTCGATTTTGATGTCTTCGCCGCCGCCGGAAGAGGGAGAAGAAGAAGAAGAGGACGACGACGCTTTGACGACGACGACGACCACGACCGCGAAGGAAGATAAAGAACGACGGAACGAAGAGCAGCGGCAAAAGCAGAGAGCGAAGGTGGAATCGATGTTGGCGCTGGAAAAGTTTTTCGCGGCGAGATTGGCGCGAGGGGACGTCGCGCTCGCCAGACGAGACCTTCTCCTCTCGAAGAAGCAGAAAGAAGAAGACGATGTCAACGACGGTAATAACGACGACGTCGCGGAACAGAAGAAGCGCAAGTACCGAGCGTGGCTGTTGCAAAACTACAAGCTGTTCCTGTCGAGGATGATACGCGTGGCGGCGAAGGATCAAACGGCGAGCGAGCAGACGAGGGTGGTGGCGTTCTCGGGGTTGATGGAAATCGCGCGGTTAGACGGCGGCGGCGAGGACGGCGACGGCGGCTCTTCGAGCAGTAATTTCAATAACGAGATTTTCGAGAGAGCGCTGGAAGAGTGCGTGAGGAGTAAACTGTGGTCGGAGGCAACGCTTGGGATGTTGAAGAAACGGTTTTTAGGGAGGGTGGACGTGCAGTATTACGCGTATAAAGCGGTGGCGAGAATCGCGGGGAAATTGGCGGCGGCGAGTAGAAAAGAAAGCGGTTCGACGAAGACGAAGAAAGAAGGAAAGGATATGGACGACGACGACGACGACGAGGACAACGATGCGGGAAATGGTGCGGACATGGAAGCGTCGAGCGCGGAGGTGGCGAGGAACTTGTACGATGTCATCTCGAACGTATCGAATGATTTCGAGGATTACGATCCGGAGAGTACTTCCACGAATCCGATGAATACTAGTAATAACGGAGGCGCAAAGTTGACGAGTAAAGAGGTTGATTTTGCCGCCATGCTTGGATTGTCGAGCGAAGATTTAGCTAAAGCTGCCGCCGCATCAAACAACAACAACGAGGACGACGACGACGGAAAAGCGGAAACAACGCCGTGGTGCAAAATGCCCTCGCAAACGCTCGATATAGACGAACAAAACGATGCGAAACGAAGGAAGAAAAGCAACGAGAAAGACTTGAAAAAGAAGAAAGCGACGACGACGACGACGACGAGGAATGGTTCCAAAATAAGCTGGATGGACGGCGTGAAACGACGAAGAGCATTTAGCGACGCCTGGATCGCGTTCTTACGTCTCCCGAATTTCCCAGAAGACGTCTACCGGAAAATCCTCGCTCGACTTCACCTCGACGTCATACCGCACCACGTCAACCCAGTTTTGTTGTGCGATTTCTGCGTCTCGTCCGTAAACGTCGGCGGATTAATCGGCATGTTAGCGTTGCACGCGTTGTTCGTCCTCGTCACGAGACACAACCTCGAATACCCGAAGTTCTACGATCGCTTATATAATTTAATAAACGAAGATTCGTTTTACGCCAACGGCCGAAGGACGTTCTTTGAGTTAGCGGATGTGTTTCTGAAATCGCCCGCGCTCCCTGGATATTGCGCGGCGGCGTTTTGCAAAAAGTTTGGACGATTGAGTTTAAGCGCGCCGCCGGCTGGAGCGATGTTGTGCGTGTCATTTATTCACAACTTGATACGACGACATCCCAAATCGTGCTTGCCGTTGATTCACAGAGATAGAGACGTGCTTGGCGGCGGCAGCGGCAGCGTCGATATTGACAACGCGGACGAGGCTAATACTGCTACTGAAGGAGATGAAAACGTGAAACAAAAGTCCTCCAGTAATAAACATCGCAGATCTTTCGACGAGGATCCGTACGATTTCTCGACCGAAGATCCGGCGAAATCGCGCGCGTTAGAATCTTCTTTGTGGGAAATGACCGCTTTGGAAAATCACTATTTCCCGCAAGTCACGAAACTGGTACAAATGCTCCGCATGGACCTCGGCGACCGGGTGAAAACGAAAGAGATTGATATTTCCGGCGGCGGCGAAGCGCAACACTCGTTGTGTTCTGCGAATTACTATTCCCTCTTAAAAGAAGAATTGGACGTTCGCTTGAAATCGGTGGCGTTGAAACACGGCACGATAGGGGATCTCGGTTTATTCCACTCCGACGAGTTCGTTTCAGCCGCTGGATTTGGCGAACTCATTCAGTGGAAAGAAGATTAGGATTTTACGCTTTTGATAATAATAATACCGCTTGCTCTATTTGCCGCTACGCGTACCGCTCACTCGCTACACTATTATACTTTAAACTAACTCAATCTTTGGCGAAAACGCCTCGAATACCACCGTCACCGGTTCTCCTCCGCTCCAAAAGATGTAATGCCTCGCCCAAATCTCCTCGTCCAAGTCTTCCAATCCGAACGCTTTTGCCAACCTCCTGTTCTTCCCTAAATACACCCTCCTCACTTCCCTATACAACTCCACGTTTTGCTTCCTTAAATTCGACCACATCGTCTCCTCTCTCTTCTTCATGAACTTCTCCAGCGCGTTCGCGTTCCACCAAGAGCACGCGTACACGAGAGGAGGAGGATAGTCCTCTTCCTTCTCGCGCTTCTTCGCGTCCGCGTATCTCAAATACACCTCCCGCTGCACCAAAGGTCCTTTAATCTTCACCACGTCTTCCGGTTGCGAAGAGTCTCTCCCGCACGGTTTCATCGATATCACCTCTACTCTCGTGCTTTCGCTGTTGTTGTTGTTATTGCCGCCGTTGTTTTCTTCTTCTTCGTTCTCGTCGCTCGATCGACGACGTTCTTCAGTGGTAGAATCCTCCTCTTCTTCTTCTTCTTCCACCACTTTCCCCAACAAACTCAAGTGTCTCGTGACGGAGCCGTCGGACAAAAGCAACACGCGCCACGCCGGCGACAATCTCGCAAAAAGCAAAGAAGAGTTCCTATCCATCGCCTCTCGCTCGCTCGCCGCGTACGACAGCGGGTTCGAGACCGTCTCGTAACTGCTTTTATCGCCATTGTTGTTCGTCTCTTCGTCGTCGTCGTCGTCGTCTTCCTCTCGTCGAACAGCTCTCAGAGAAGAAGAAAAAGAAGAAGAAAAAGAAGAGGAAGAAGAAGAAGACGCGTTGCTCCTCCGCCGTTCCGATAAAGAGCGATTACATCGACGTTGGCAACGCGGGAGCAGCGGCGGCGGCATCGGAAAAGAAGAAGAAGAAAGCGCGTTCATTTTACCCCTAAAAAGCGTCAGAGAGATTTTGTGAAGCGCAAAAACGTTTCGCCGCGCGAGAAGAAGAAGAAGAAGAAGTAAACGTAAAAGAGGAGAAGAGAGAGAGAGAGATCTTCTTCTTCTTCTTCTTCTTCTTCGTTCTTTTCTTCTTCTTCCGAGAGTTCTCTTTAAACGATCATCGCGACGACGACGGAGAAGAGCGTCTCTTTTACCTCCGCCTTCGTCTTCGCCGGGTGGAGTCCGGTACGACGACGAAGAAGAAATAATAACAACATTAACGGGAGGAGAACCGAGACCACCACCACCAGTCAAAAAACGATGGCGAGTTTTTCTTCGTACGACGACGACGACGATAACAACATTCCAACCGCGACGACGATTTGTTTGGTAAACGCGCGAACGAGGACGAGATTGAACGTCGAGGAGATTCGAGAGGAAATCGAGAGGAAGATTCCTTTCCTGGCGCGGAAGAGGGAAAACGCAAACGTTCGGATCAATTTTAAATTTGACGGCATCGACGACGACGACGACGAAGACGAGAATAACGGCGTTGATGGGGCCGCCGTGTCGAGTTTGTACGCAAACGTGGACGTTTTGCCGATATTGCACGCGATTTATGATTCGATCGCGGCGGATGAAAACGCGTGCGCGAAGAACGTGATTCCGGTGTTGAGAGACTCGCCGTACTGGGACGGGGAGAGAAGAGAGGCGAGAGGTGGCGATGGGAGTGGCGGCGCTGGTGCGAGCGCGAAAGAAAAGAAGGGAAAAAACAACAGCAGAGCGCACACGAAACGGTTCGATAACGTGTGCGTCGGTGGCACGTTCGACCACGCGCACGCGGGCCACCGATTGCTCTTGGCGTGCGCCGTCGCCGTCGCCAAAAAACGGTTGGACGTCGGCGTCACCGGCGAAGCGTTGCTGGCGAACAAGAAATATAAAGAGTACCTCCAATCGTACGCCGAAAGAGAACAGTTTTGTAGAGATTTCATCAAAGCGTCCGCTCCGGTGGGTTTAATGGTAAATTTTGGCCCGTTGGATGAAAATTGGCCGATAGCGGCGACGCGAGAGGACGTCGACGCGCTCGTCGTCTCCGAGGAAACCGTCGAAGGCGGCGAAAAGATCAACGAAGAGAGAAAGAAGCGCGGGTTTCCAGAGTTAGAGTTGGTCGTAGTCGACGTACTTTTAGGAAGGAAGAAGACGAACGGAGGTGAAGAAGGCGGAGAGGAGAACGGTGGCGGTAAACTGAGCAGCACGCGCTTGAGAGAACTCGAAGCCGAGAAGCGCCGTCGACCAAGCATCAAAGAATAAACAAAAAACTATATGTATATACCAGTAGAATTACTAGCACTAGGTATCATCCGCTACTGGTCATTCGTGCGCGTTATCGCGCAACTTTCAGAACTGCTTTTAGAGTACGGAACCACGCGACGACGACTCGCGGCCCGTCCCCCGAAGTCCCGAACGTGGTGTGCTTTTCGTGGAGTAGCGAGGGGCATAGCTTTCCTAACATTGGGAGGATGAAAAAACTCCAAAAAATGTAATAAAAAAGCGCACCGCAGCATCTTTCGCGTTTTGCTCATCCATCAGTTTAAAGGCTTTTCGCGCTGCGTGTGGGGTTGTGGACGTCTCCAAAAATAAACACACGAAGCAGCGGTTTCCCCAACACTCGTCACCTCTCTCTCTCTCTCTCTCTCTCTTTGGGTTTTCTTGCACACGCGTTTAAGAGAAGAAGAGAAGATGACGACGACCGTTTTGTCTTCGTCTTTTTCTTTGTCTGCGGCGGCATCGAATAATCGGCGTCGCTGCGAACGTCTTCTTCGTCTTCGTCGTCTTCGTCTTCGTCGCGGCATTATCCAAATCGCGAAAGGAGCTTCAGCGCGCGCGACGACGTCTGGTGTACCGCGCGGCGATACGGCTGGCGCGGTCATGAGCATAAAGAACATACGTCTCTCTCGAGGCGCGGACGATTTATTGTCGATGACTTCTTTAGATCAAACCATCAGAGTAGAACCTGGGGACTGCTGCGGGTTGATTGGACCAAACGGTTGCGGGAAAAGCTCACTTTTGAGAGCTATCGGCGGATTGATGGAACACGATTCCGGCGATTGCGTGATCGCGCAGAACGTGGAGCTGGGATATTTAGAACAAACGGGAACGAGCGGTTCAACGCTGACGATATACGACGAGGCGACGTCGAAGATGGAGACTTTGAATCGATTGAAGGCGAAGATGTTTGGCGAGAACGCGTTTACGAGCGCCGCGGAAGAAGCGGAAGCGCGAGCCGAGTGGGAAAGAGTGGACGGAGATAACGCGGAGAAGAGAATCAGCGGCGTGTTGTCCGGTTTAGGTTTCGATAAGAATACGTGGGCGACGCAATCGTGCGCGTCTTTATCTGGAGGATGGCAAATGCGCGTGAGTTTGGCCAAACTGTTGTTGAGCGAGGCTGGCGAGTGCGAGAAAACTGGAGTGAATGGCGGCTTTCTCTTACTTGACGAGCCGACGAATCATTTGGACTCCAACGCGAAAAAATGGTTGCAAAGTTGGATAAAAAAGTACAAAGGCACGATTCTTTTGGTTTCGCACGACGAAGAGGTGTTGCGAGAGGTGTGCACGAGAATCGTCGAGGTGAAGAATAAAAAATTGGTCTCGTATCCTGGTTCGTACGCGCAATATTTGAGGGCGAAAGCCGCGAAAGCGAAAGAGGCGCAGAAGATTCTCGAAAGGACCGGGAGAGAGACGAAAAAGTTGGAAACGTTCATAAACACGTACGGCGCGAAAGCGACCAAAGCGAAGCAAGCGAAGGATAAGGAGAAAAAATTGGAGAAGGCGTTGGAGATTTTGAAGGATGCGCAGATCGACGCCGAGACGGCTGGTGCGATGAACGTGGACGAAGCCGAAGAAATGAATAGCAATAGCGGTAGCAGTAGCAACAGTAGTAAAAACAACAACATCTCGTTGAGATTGGCGGACCCGCCAAATACGACGAGAATGTACATCCAGACGAAAGGTTTGTGCGTGGGATACGAAGGTAAAGACGAACCGATTGCGACCGATGCGACGTTTGAAATCGAAAGAGAGAGTAGAATCTTAATTTGTGGCAGAAACGGCGCCGGAAAATCTACGCTTTTGAAGACGTTAGCGAAAGTCATTCCGCCAAAATCCGGCGAGTTGAGAGTTTCTGAAGATTGCGAATTAGGTTATTTCGATCAAGATTTAGCGCAGAAGTTACCGTTGGATAAGACCGGATTAGAGTACGTTCTCGACGTTGCCAGAGTTGGGTCGGGCATCGGATCTAAGAAAGCGACGATAACCGATCAAATGGCTCGTTCTGCGTTAGGTTCTTTAGGTATAACCGGTACGGCGGCCATCGACCGAACCATCGGCGAGCTCTCTGGAGGTGAAAAAGCGCGCGTCGCGTTGGCTGGTTTCATGTTGAAACCAGTCGATTGCCTTCTGTTGGACGAACCGACGAATCACTTGGATATAAATAGCATAGATGCCATCACGAGCGCTTTGAGGGATTGGAAAGGAGGAGTTATATGCGTCACGCACAATCCCAGATTTGCATCTCGATTAAAACCGACGACTGTGGTCAGGTGCAGAGGCGGCGAAGACATGCGAGAGGGCGACACCAGAGCGATTGACGTCGAGTTATGGCCGGAAGGAAAAATGATCACGGCTTCAGATTTGTACGCTCGCGACTGCGAGGTGGAAGAATGCTCGCTCGACGACAACGACGACGGCAACGACGAGGCCGCGCAAGCTGCCGCGCGAGCGAAAGAACTCGAAGCCGCGGATAGAAAAGCGAAAGAGAAACGAAGAAAAGAAGTCGCGAACGCTCCGAAAATCATAGACAAAATCGAAAGAGCGATGGCAGTTTTGGATGAAGACATCCAAGCGCTTTCCGAAAAGACTCTGGCGTGCGGATCGGACGTCGGCGAGGCGATGAAATTGCAAAAACAAATCGACGAGAAGACGGAGAAACGAGACGCCTATTTCCAGGAATGGGAGAGATTGGAAGAGTTGTTGATGGAAGTCGAAGAGGAGGAAGAAGAGGCGAAAAAAAGAACAGCTGCCGTCGCTGCTGCGGAATGAAAGTTTCTTTTGAAGGTTTTAAACCCCTAAATTTTAAACCACGCAAAAATCATCTGTACGTGTGATCACGTGAATTCAATGGTTATGATAATGGTACAAGTTGTAATGTTTATATATTATTTCAACAGTGGTATGTGCTCAAATCCCTCGCTTTCGCGAAGCATTGTCGTAGTAGATGCCTTTTTTTTACGCGTCGGCGACGCTCCCGAAATCAAAATCTTCTTTTATTTGCGCAGCGCAGTCTTCGGCGCAACTGATGGCGTCGCGGAAATTTTCCGATGAACAGACTATAATCATCTGCAAATCACCTTTTTTGCACGAATCGTGGCGAATAGCGATTGCACAACGACCGTTTGAGTGATTCAAAAGACTTCGCTTCGAGCTGTCATGGTCAGTGCCCGCGCGTTTCATTCTTTGCTTTGCGATTTTTTCGCGCGCGTTTGAGGCGATGCGTTTCAACCCGGCTGCCAATTTGTCGCGAGAAATGACGACCTTCGGGCCTCTCAACTGAATCGGACCATCACGCGCAGCTTTGGTCGTCAGCGAGGCGACTTCCAAAGAGGTACGTCGAGATCGCGCGGCATTGACGCATCGGCTTGTATCCAACGGCGACGTCGTGACTTCAATATAATCTTCAATCGCGACGCGCTTTAGGGGCGCTCTTTTTGGTCCAGCGTGCGGTTGTTCTTGCGCCTTTACTTTTTCTCCTTTGTTTTCATTCGGACTTGCTTTTGTATCAATGTTTGTCGTCGTTTCCGTCGTTGTCGTCGTTTCTGTCGCATCGTCTTGCGCCGCGCAAGGCGTAGTGACGTCGTTGTTGGACTTTTCCGCGGCGGCTGCAGCGACAGTAGTCGCTTTTGAAGTTGTTGGCAACGCAAGCGTTTCACTCGTCTCTGGCGGCGTCACTGATTCTGGCTCTTCGATGTCGTCCAGTCGTAATGAAACCGATGACGCTAATAAACTCAGTGGGTTTCGCACCGTACCGCCAGATCTTTGCATGAACTCCATGTACTTCGGAACATCTTCACCGGAGACGGAGTCAATCGCGGTTAACGTGCCGTTCTCGTTCATCCGAGCGTTTCTGCGCTTTTTAATGGGAAGATAAAAGAGATAGTTGTTGCTCCGATCGACATAAGCACCTTGCTGTTGTTGTTGTCGAAGCATTGCGGCTGCTTCCGCAACATCGTCGTCGTCGTCGTGGTGGCTATTCACAATCTCGTCTAGCGTAATGACGCGCTTCTTGTAATTTACCATCGTGCGCTTCCTCGTCGGCACTCTCGACGCAATCGGCGATGCTTGCACGATATTACGCGCTTGCCTATTACTATTCGTCGTTCGCGGTTGTGACTTTGATCTGACTTTGATTTTCCCAGGTACATCGAGCCCAATCGTTTCCAGGTTTGTCGTTAATACCAGTTGTAACTTTGGATACTTTCTCAAAGCAAATCTCTCGAGATCTTGCTGATCCGTTTTAAATCTCCCCAAAACTTTCCCGTTGGCAGTGCGGAGAGCTTCGTGCTTGTTCGTCCGCACTTCACCGGGACCTTGCGAAAGTTCTAAAAGCGCGGCAGCTTCTTCTTTCTCCACAGCGTAATCGCGGTAAATGCGAATACCGCAAGCGTTGCACAATTTCAAACTTCCGACGCTTCTCCAACACGGCGTATCTTTCGTGCCACAAAGCATGCACGGTCCTTGATACCCCGCGTTGCTCATTTTGAACTTTTTCACGGAACCAGAATTCGTTGTTTGGTCCTCAACCTTTCTCGTGTACTTCCTCTTCTGTTTCGTTAGTCGTTCGTTTTGTTGATGATGTTGCTGAGTTGGATCCTGCTCAAAAAAGGACGTCGCCGCGGCGGGCGCTAACTTTGTTCCCTTGGCATGACCAAAGAGCTGTTGCTCGAGCCAATCCGCTCGACGACGCTCGAGCACGACGGGATCAGTTTCTTCATCGATTTCTGGCTCGTGCTCTTCGAGGTCCCCCACTTCTTCTTGCGGCGTCTCCATGCTCGCTCCTCCGTCCATCTCTTCGGCGGCAGCTAAAATCAAATTGAGTTCTTGTTCGTGTCGTCGCACTTCCCCGACATTTTCAAACGAAAGCGGTTTTTCGTGCGTGTGCTCGTAGGTGTACGTGAGGGTCACGCCGTTTTCCATGGTTTTTCTCGCAGGACAGTCGGGAAATGTGCACTTGTAATACGATCGAGGGACCGTGCCCGATTTGAGTTCTTTTTCTCCGTATTTGCGCCAAGAGTATCCGTCGTGATCCGCTTGTCTCATCACATGTGTCCTCGTGGGCGTTGCTTCTCTCGCGTTTTCTCGGTCGTTGTCCTGGCGCATTTTCTTCCGTCCTTTTGCCTTGGGATTCAACATTCCTGGCTCCGGTTGCTTCCACGTCGACTTGATGTACCCACCCATTTTTGGTAACGGGATATCCGGAACTTTCACTTCCATCATCGAAGGGTCTGAGCTTCGCGCCTTTGGTACCGGTAAATTCTTCCTTGGCGGCGCTTCTTCTTCTTCTTCTTCTTCTTCTTCTTCTTCTTTTCCTTCTTCAGTCGTGTTGAGCGCGTTGCCGAGAAGGCCTTTGATTTTGTTGAACTCCGCTCGGACGTTGTGATTGTCTTTCTTTTCCATCAACGACCCCGCCTCCGTCTCTGTCGTCGCCGCCTGTTTCGCTTGCTTGTCTAATTCGCTCTTTACGGCCTCCACCAACGCGTTCGATTCGATTTTAGCGTCTACCTCTGCAATCACGGGAGAGAGAGTATTGGAGGCCTTTCGAGCAAGCGTTTCTTTGGTTTCCTTCGATATCGGTCGCAGTTTGCGTTGCTGTTCGAGCAGAAGCCGCTGGCGCTGTTGTTTTTCGCGCTCTTCTTGTTCTTGATGCTCTTTGAGAAGTTTCGCTAGTCTTTTCTTCTCCTTAGCTGTTGCAGCCGCCGCTGCCGGTGAATCTATTTTTTCGTCCTCTTCTTCTGCTTCTTCTTCCTCTTCGTCGCTGTCCGAGTCTTTGTCCGGGTCGTAGTCTCTCACTTGCTTCTTCTTTGCCAACTTTGCCAATTTTTTCTCGAACGTCTTTTGCTCAGCCTCGCTCTCGAAAGATCCCTTCGGCATTTCGACCGGATCGTCTCCCGGATACTCATCGCCGAGCTTTTCTTTTGCCTCGTTCAAACTTTCCTCCGACGGCAGTTCGGTGACTGTCTTCAACTCTCTCAGCTGGTATCGATACAGCGGTCGCAACAACGCTTTCGCTTCAAATTTCGTTCTTCTGCACGCGTGCCAGTGATTTTTTACCGCATTTTCCGGTCTCCCCGGCACAACCTTCGCTAAGGCAGCCCAACGCGTCCCTAACACGCGATGACCTTGGACTAACATGAGCTCTTCTTCAATGGTCCATTCGCCTCTTTTGATGCTCGGCGCGAGATGATTGATGTACCGATCGCGACACTGTTTCCCTTTCCGATTGATCATGAGCTGCGCTAAAAACGACCACTTCTTCGAGCCGAACCGCTCGACTAAAGCCGATAAGCGCTCATCTTCTTCCTTCGTCCACGTTTGGTGCGTGCTTTTACCATCTTTCGCTCCCGGGGATGCTTCCTCTTTCGCTTGTTTTCTCAACTCTTGAACGGTCAAACCGGTGTCGTCCTTTGCTAGTCGGCCTTTCCTCTTCCCACTTCTCGTCAAGCCGTTTTCATCCACCTCCGTCGGTTTGCGTAGCCTTTTCAAACCTTTTTTCGTAAACGCGGCCAAGTCCACATCTTCCTCTCCATTTCTTGTTCTTCTCCCGGGGCCGCTTTCCCCTATCGTCGTCGCTTCCGACGTCGTGGCGCCCCCGTTCGTATCCCCCGCGGTGGTATCGTTATTGCTATTCGTCGTCGCCGGCGTGCTCGCCTCCAAAACTGGTAAAGAGAGCTTCGGAACGACAAAAGCGTTCGACGGCGACGCGTCGTTCTCCGTCGTCGTCCTCGCCGCCGCGGCGTCCTCTTCTCTCTCGTCCTCGCCGCTTTTCCCATCCAACGAACCCGCCATCGCCAAACTCCTTGCCCCCACGTCTTCTTTTTCTTCTTCTTCATCATTTTCTTCTTCTTCTTCTCCTCCTCCTTTCGCCGCTGCCGCCGCTGGCGATCGAGAAGAACGTTTCAAATCTGTTCCAATATTTTTTGTTTTTTGCTCCTCTTCTCCTCCCAGATTTGCGTCTTTGGGAAAAGCCACCGGCGGTGGCGACGGCGTTCTCTCCTCCTCGATCTCAAAGCTCATCTTCTTCTTCGCGGGGTCTCTCTCGTTCTCTTCTTTGCGTTCTCCTCTTCCGTCGTTTCTTCTCGCGTCGTTGTTCTTCGCGCCGCGCTCTGTTTCTGTTTCTTTTTTTTCTTCTTCTTCGTATCTCTCGCCGTCGTCGTTCTCTTCTCCGTTCGAAACGATGATCTCTTCGGACATGCACTCTCGAAAGCGCTTCGCGCGCGGTTTCTCTCTTTTGCCTTTTTTCTTCTTTTAAAATCACCGTCGCCAACTTCTTCTTCTTATCGTTCGTTTCAAATAATCTCCTTTAAAAGAGAGACAGACAGAGAGACGGAGAGAGACAGAGAGAGAGAAAACTCTCTGCACCCCGCCTTACTCTTGGTCGAGAGCCCGATTTTGTTTTTCCTGTGCGCTTTCTTTCGTGATCCGAGACGGAAAACAACGTCTTCTCTTTTGAAAGAAGAAGGGAAATTTTTTTTTTCTCTCTCAATCTCTCTCTCTTTTTTCCCGAACGCTTGCTTTGAGAGAGACAGAGACGCGGATATATCTGTTGTTCAGAGGACGACTTTGAGCGATAAACAGAAAACGAGAGCGCGCGCTTGCGCGCTTGCGCGAGAAGAGAGGTGGTTTCCGTGTGCGCGCTCTTCTCTCTTTACGCGGAGAGTATAAAACGTGTTTTTTTTTGTCACAGGAAAAAAATGCGAATTTTAAAGGAAGAAAAAGAGTTTAGGGTTTATGGTTTCGGGAGAAAAAAATGCCCTAATAATTATAGAGGAAGAAGAAGAACAAAAGACACCACTGCGAGTAGTCCCAGAGAGAAAGAGACGAAAAGAGCGAGAGATCGCGGAGGAAGACGACGACGGAAAGAGATACAGAGCGCGAACGAAGAGA
>Ga0255770_10002466_pt1 | contig 16531 bp, 21 predicted proteins | sample 071ome_22_FD_179968 | JGI IMG/M metagenome (GOLD analysis project Ga0255770, IMG submission 179968) | Coastal salt marsh microbial communities from the Groves Creek Marsh, Skidaway Island, Georgia - 071404AT metaG (version 2) | ecosystem: Environmental > Aquatic > Marine > Intertidal zone >... | reverse complement strand
CAACTGGTTTTGTAAAAACAAATTCATCAACCACAAACAAAGTGATTGGCACAGTAACAAACACAGTTGGTGCTAATCAATTCATGCTGAGACCCAACACACGAATCATTGACTTCTTACCTGAGATACCAGGATCAGTTGGTGACTTTGTGTATGCAGACACGGCCACGCCTGGTGCATTCACAACAAGTTCAACATCAGGAAAGATACAGTTTTTAAAAATAGCAGATCCTATAGAATCATCAGTTACTGGCACAGTGGTTAATCCAACAGTGACAGCAAGTGATGTATTAGAAATTAACGAGACAGCAGTCACATTGACAAGCACAACATTAACACAGACAATATCAGACATCAATGGTAGCACAGCAACACATGGTGTTACGGCTTCATCCGCACCTACACCGACCACGGCAACAACAGCCTCACAGAGTTTGGTGTATGGACTAGTTGGTGTGTATCCAGGTGGTGCAATCACAATTAACGGAACAGCAGTTTCATTTTCAACAACCACAGCGGGTCAAGCCGCATATGGTGTTGCAGTTGGTATTGCACAAGATATCGCAGATGATATCAATGCCGCGGCACCAACAAACATCACAGCATCAGTTTCAGGTTCAAACTGTGTGCTAACAGAATCAACAGGTGGATCAATCACTATTGTTAACACAAGCAATGATGGTTCAGGCAATCCTGTAGCAGGTCCAAATTCAGGTACAGGTTGGGATCTATCCACAAGTGCTTCAACAGGTTCATCATTGAAACTAACAAGAACAGATGGTGGTGAAATATTATTGGATCAAACCACAGGTACACCTTTGAATGATCTAGGTGTGTTCAGTGTACACAATGGTCGTCCACCTCTAGCAGTCACAGTTGAACAAGGTATCAGAACATCAGGTGGTACAACAGTTGTGGCAAACAACTTTGCTCTCAACGCCTTGTCAGCACAGACAGGTGACACAGCATACGTGATTGACTCGGGTAACGGTGAATGGAAGTACATGATTTACAACGGTACAAGTTGGATACAACTTTCAGATGAAGATTCAGCAGACGTTGATGCAAAAACAATCACAGCCACAGTCACACAGGCAGGCGGTACAGGTAACACAACAGTTGGCACAGTTTCAAACAATGCAAGAGTCACTTTAGTATCAGTAGAAGTCACTCAAGCATTTGATGATGCCAACGCAACATTAACTGTGGGTGATGCAAGTGACAATGCTAGACTTGTTGAAAACGATGACATTGATTTAACATCAATAGGTACCTATGCAGTGCAACCAGCATACCAATATGCCACAGGATCAGATTCAGATATCATTGCTTACTTAAACATTGGTTCTTCCACAACAGGAAGTGCTAAAGTTTTAGTAAGTTATATGTAATTTTCTATCAAATTATGATAAATAATATACGTATATAACAGAAATGGAACACACAAATGAGCAGACCTAAACCAGACATAATACTAGAATACACAAATCCAAAGTCGTACAAAGCAGAGCAAGTATTGAAAGCGGATGCAATCTATTCTGTGTTCTATCAAGGTAAACCTATCAATTTAAGAAGTATGAATACTTTGGTAAATTACCCAGGACCAAAATACAAAAAAGTATCCTTTTCAAATTCAGGTCATGCTTTTAATCTTGCTGAAAGATTAAACAAACGATTTAATTGCAAAGATTTTCAAGTAGTAAAACTTACTTCTGGAAAAGTTATAACAGAACAACAAGATGAGCAAACTAAATCGTCAGACAGTAATTAATCTATTACTCAAACAACGAAACAGCATTGTTGATCAAGCAATCAAAAAACAACAAGATATTCCATATTATGGTGATTCAGATGCTCCATTGATTTGGCACAACGAATACAATGCAAGAAACAGTCTTAGAATAAACAAAGCAGGTTTGTTTGAATTAAAGACAATGTTTAAAACTTATGTTATACCTTTGAAACAGGGTTTCCAAGTCAAAAATGTACACATCAAATATCTTGAACGAGAACTAAACTATCCTTATTATTTAGACAATAAACAACTGATATTGTTCAATGGCAAGGATTCTTTGGATATAAAACTACAAGATGGCGATCTTGACAAATGGGCCAGAGCAAGATACATAGACGAAAACTACCAAGAACCTCCTTCTTTACCAGAAGAAAAATTTTAATTTTCTTTAAAAACCTAGCAAAATCAACATTTTTTTACAGTATTTTTCTGGTTGACAGAATTCTGTTTTGTGTTATTATTACAATATAGAGTTTAACAAAAGCAGAAAGAGGTAAAACAAATGTCAAAAGTTAGTACACACAGAACTACTAGACCATCAGATGCAATCGCAGAAGTAGAGCATCTAATCAAAAAGCAACGACCAGTAATGATATGGGGACCTCCAGGTATTGGTAAATCAGATATCATTGCACAGATAGGTCAAAAACTTGATCGTGAAGTTATTGATCTACGTTTGCTTCTTATGGAACCTACTGATCTTAGAGGTATTCCATATTACAACAAATCACAAAACAAAATGGATTGGGCACCACCAGTTGATCTACCTTCAGATCCTAAAAGCACAGCCATATTGTTTTTGGACGAATTAAATGCGGCTCCAATGGCTACCCAGGCGGCGGCGTATCAGTTGATTCTTAACAGAAGAATTGGTACTTATGTGTTGCCTAAAGGTGTGTCAGTAGTGGCGGCCGGTAATAGAGAAAGTGACAAAGGTGTTACTTACAGAATGCCTAGTCCACTTGCAAACAGGGTAATTCATATTGAAATGGAACCTAACTTTGATGATTGGTTAGTATGGGCTACAGAAAACCAAATTCATCCTGAAGTTGTAGGTTACTTAACATTTGCAAAACAAGACTTATATGATTTTGATCCATCATCAAGTTCAAGAGGTTTTGCAACACCAAGATCTTGGAGTTTCGTTTCTGAAGTGATAGATGACGAAATGCCAACTGTACAGATGACAGATATTATTTCTGGTGCTGTTGGTGAAGGTCTTGCAACCAAGTTTCAGGCTCACAGAAAGATTTCTGGGGATCTTCCAAATCCATCAGAAATTCTAAAAGGCAAAGTGAAATCTCTAAAAACAAAAGAGATTAGTGCTATGTACACTCTGATCACTTCAATGTGTTATGAGTTAAAAGGTGAGTGTGAAAATGCTCAGAAATCCAAAAAGATGGATGACTGGCATAAAATGGCAGACTGTTTCTTAAAGTTTATGATGAATAACTTTGAAACTGAAATGGTAGTGTTAGGAGCCAGAACTGCTCTTAAGACTTACAGTCTACCATTTAACCCTAAAAAGTTGTCTAGTTTTGATGACTTTTACAAAAGATACGGCTCTCTAATTACAGAGGCGTAAACATATGGAGAGCCTGCTTACCTCTCTCTGCTCTTATCAAATAAGTAGGCTTTCCGCCCTTTCTACAAAGGATATTAAAAGGAACATTACTGTTCCTTTTTTTATGACTAAACACCCAGAAAAAACCTGGTTTAAACGCATTTTAAGGTCTTTTAAGCGGGGTCTTTTTGTTTTTAGTACATTTGAACACCCTAAATTAAAACCCTGTTTAAAACGTAAATTTAAGCGATTTTTAGAGGTTGACAGAATCCAATTTTGTGCTATTATATATAATATAACAAGGAGAGCAGAATGATACACTTAATAAAAAGAATACTTGCATTTGGTACAGGTTACATAGCAGGTTGGTTAGTATTTGGATTTACTTTAGCAATATTGGCAGGGTTGGTACTGTAATGGTTATGGCAGAAAAAAAAGTAAAAGAATTTGACAGTGATGAAGTTAAAAAACGAATAGTTCAATCACGTGTTAGACTGTTGATGAATCATGCTTTCTTTGGTAATATGGCCACAAGGCTTATTGTCAAAGATGGAACAGAATGGTGCCCTACTGCGGCCACTGATGGCAAACATCTTTATTATAACAAAAATTTTCTTGGTGCTCTTTCAGATGATGAATTAGACTTTGTGATTGCTCATGAAGTGATGCACTGTGTTTATGATCACTTTGATAGACGTGCCACAAGGGATCCACAGTATTGGAACATGGCAGGTGACTATGTGATCAATGATGATCTTAAAAATCAACACATTGGTAAAATGCCTGAAGTGGGATTATGGGATCCTTCATACAGTGACAAATACACAGAAGAAATTTATGAAGACCTGTATGCTCGTCAAGTAGAAAAACAAGAAACTCTTGATATGCACATGGACAAGTTGATTGAAGAAATAGAAAAACAAAAAGAATCAGGATCTGCAAATGTACCAGGCAACCAAAAAGGTCCTAAGGCTTTGACCAAAGAAGAAAAAGATCAGATCAAAGATGAAGTTAAAAATGCAATGTTGAATTCAGCTCAGATTGCCGGTGCAGGCAATGTTCCTAAAAGTGTTGAAAGAATGATCAAAGATTTAACTGAACCTAAACTGGATTGGAAATCTATGTTGGATCAGCAGATAACTTCAGTGATCAAAGATGATTTTACTTTTATGAAACCCAGCAGAAAGTCTTGGCACACTGATGCAATATTTCCTGGACTTAAAAATTCAGAAACTATTGATATCTGTGTAGCAGTAGACACATCAGGATCAATCAGTGAAAGACAATTGAATGTGTTTTTTAGCGAAGTCAAAAGTATTATGGATCAGTACACTGATTACAAGATTCATGTTTGGAGTTTTGACACAGAAGTTCATAATCCAGAAGTGTTTACACCAGACAGAGATATCACCACATATCAACCACAAGGATTTGGTGGAACAGAGTTTGATGCCAATTGGACATTTATGAAAGAACAAGGTATTGAACCTAAGAAACTGATTGTGTTCACAGATGGTTATCCTTGGGGGTCATGGGGAGATCCAAATTACTGTGACACACTTTGGGTTATACATAGCAATCATGACAAAGAGTTACAAGCACCGTTTGGTGTAACTTGTCATTACGAAGAAGATCAGTCTAGTTCTAATAGGATTTGATCACAAGTATCTGAAACATCTAACAAGCCTGTAAGAAAGGTATTACCTTTTGATATGTCTTCAGTTAGACTTTTGGTCATAGCAGTGATACTGTCAATGGCCATTCGTTGTCCAGCATATCCTGGTTGAGATGCAAATGTTTCTGGAACACCCATTGCAATCAATTCAGAATACACTTCAAAATTTTTGTCACTAAACTGTTTGTGTTTTGTAAATGCGTTTTGGTGTATGGTTTTATAAGTTTCCAGTAATTGTGGATCGTGGTTAAACTCTACACCTATACTGTGTGCAACAGCAAAATATAAACTGAGATTGTAGTATAGAACTCCACAAGATGTAAGGTCTCTTATGCTTGTGATCTTTTCTTGTATCTCAAGTTGTTTTTCAAGTTCGGCTTCGTGGTTTTCAGCAAATGAATTAAATGGTAAAAAGCACAACAAGAATAAGGTTAAGAGTAGTTTTCTCATAAAAATATTTACGGAGAACTTGTAAAAGCATAACAACTATGTTATTGATTTCTAAAAGTTGTATTAAAAAGTTGACTTATATTGTAAAATCATGTAGTATTTGATTATAAACTAATAAAAGATCTTTTTAGATGATAAATAAAAGTATCAATTAAAACGTGTTTTAATTAAAAATTAATAAGGAGAAATAATAAATGACTGAAGTAGTTACAAATCAAGAAACACAACAAGCCCCTACTGAACCTACAGGTATTCAAATTGCTGATGTACAATCAATGCTTAACATTGTAGATTTAGCATCATCAAGAGGTGCTTTCAGAGCCAATGAACTTTCACAGGTTGGAGCAGTTGCTGACAAATTTGCTAAATTTTTAAAAATGATTGCTGATCAACAGAAAGCAAAAGCAGATGCTGAAGCCAAAGCACAAGGCGAAACAGCACCAGCAGAAGCACCAGCAGAAACATCTGCACCTGCACCGGCAGAAGCACCAGCTTCTACAGAGCCAAAGCAAGGAGAATAATATGGCCCATTTAAAACATTTAGGTTACAACTCTAACTCAAAAAGAAAATATGTTGTAGTCTTTAGAGAAATTCCAAATGATACTGCCAATGCTCTTGTGGTTGACACAGGAACTTTGTTAGACAAATATCATGATGGACTAATGAGTGCAATTGAATCACTTGAAGCACAAGCAAACAATGATTGTTATGATGTTCTAAATAGAAAATACTTCTTTGATGGTGACAGCATTTTACAAACACTTCATAGAAAAAACTGGTTAACTAAAGTACCAGTTGAAGAAATTGTATTGACACCAGCACCAAACAAAGAAATCACTCTAGTAGAGCACAACAACAATTTAAAAAATATTACTGAAGCGTTAGCACCAGCACCAGACGTGGCAGAGCTACAAAGACCTAGTGCGCCTCAAGGTGAACTAACTGAAGAACAAGAAAGAAGAGGTCAAGCTAGAAATCTTATCATTCAAGCACAACTAATGGAAGAAGATGCAAGAAAGAAAAGAGCTCAAGCAGAATCAATATCTCCTGGTATAAATGACGAAACAAAAAGACCTAGAGGTAGACCAAAAGCAGGTGCGCCTGTATCACCATTACTAAAAGAAAAATCTGATGCGTAAATTTAAAGCATCAGATCCACAAAAAGACACTGGTGAATTTGATAAATTGTTAGGAGAAATATTCCCACAAGAAGTTCCTATTGGTTTTGTGAAAGGAGTTAGAGTAATTTACAATAACGGAGATCACAAAGATTTAACCAATGAAGAAATAAAGGGAGTTTCTCCTAATGTAGGAGTTGTTAATTATCAAGAAATTTCAAAACTTTGGGAAAACACAAAAGATGTTGAAATCTATCTTGACATTGAAAAACTCAAACGTGTTGTTGAAACTAACGTTAGTAGAATTCTTAATAAAGATTAATTAATTTTATTCAAAAATAACTGGTTTATAGTCAGTAACTGATTTAGAATAATCAAATGCTGTTCTCCACAACTGTCTATCTTTGTTTTTGACAGCACTTCTTCTGTGACTAGTTAACAATTGATCCATAAACAACAGGTCACCTTTTCTAAACACATGGTGTACCATATATTTTGATCTTGTGATTACATTGTATAGTTTATTTTTAAATGCTTCAAAGTCTTCTACTTCTGCACCATTGCCGTCTCTGTAGAATGCTTTGTAAAGATATATGAACATTGGATAAAAATATTCTTTGCCGTCAACAGGATGTTTTGCAACTAATGGTCGTCTATCAATTGTTTCTTTGTAGTGTTCTTTACCTTGTCTAAAACTTTCTTCGCCTACTGTTTTGTATGCTTTTGAATAGATTCCATCGTCTCTCCATATTGATGGTGCCACACCTTTTTCATTATTCAAGTGTATGTCTATATTACGATAATAATTCTTATCTTCTTCTGACAGTTCTTCAAATGCTTTTTTCTGATCCACAATAGAAAGCACAGTGTCAACACATTCTTCAACACAATATAAACTTACACAGATTTCTTTGAAGTTGTATCTACCAGTTCCGTTGGCATGCCATTCTAATTCCGTTGGACCAAACATACCAATTGGTTTACCATCAACAACTTTACCAGACACAATACTGATCTGTGGAGAATCTTTTGGATTCATAAAGTAATCTAATTCTTCAACTTCTCCCATTCTAGCACAAACTTCAGCAAGTTGTTGTCTAGTTAAATTTTGATCGTGTAATACTACAGAACCTTTGTCCACAATTTGATTTACCAATTGTGTAAATTCTTCATTTGTATAATCTAGTATCTGTTTGTTCATTTTTATTTTTATCTCCGTTTATTATATTTATCAAACAATGAGGTTATGCAAATTCTTGCAGTGTCGTTCCATCTCATTAGTCTATGATTTTTATAATCTTCATGTCTTGATGTTGCCATGTAAAAGCAATCAGCCGGTTTGATATTATGATCATTGCAAATTTCAAATTGTTGGTCTTTGTGTCTGTTCCACATTTCATCTACTGCAAAGTTAGATATTAATGAATTAATTATTTTTACACCAATGTAATTCCAATTTTCCAATTCTTTTAGTTTCTCCAATGAAGCATGTGGCTGTTTGGTATAAACCAAACCAATACCTTGTACAACTTTTCCAAACCCTCTTGTGAAATCAAAGAAAACTTGCTCAGTGTTTTTTGGAACATTTATTGTTTGAATATTTGTGGATCCAACAAAGGAACAATCAAGTATCACTGGAGCATTGATTGGCTTAGGACTAAAAAAATTTCCATCTGCATGAGAAGGTATTGATAGATAAAGAGGTCTATCATTTTTAACATCTGCAGGGATGGCTGATCTACCAAGTTCTTGATTCATATACTGTCCTGGCACATCACAACACACTGTGGCAGATTCACCTATAGTATCAGGATAATCATATTCGCCTTCAAGTTTTTGACAAGGTCGTGTTTCTGTAAGTTTCCAATGATGTATAGCATCTTCTAGGCCATTAACAAAGTAACAGTGTGGAAAGTCTGATAGATCGACAATTTCATTGACCCATTTTCTATGGGCAGTTTCAACTGATTCCAGTTCTTTGAGTGCTTGACCTTTGTCGTAAGGCAACATGTATTTTTGTTGTTCTAGAACACTGTACACATCATCTATTATTGGTATGTCAATTGTTTGCATTTATATGCCTAACTGTTTACTACTTTTCAAAAGACAGTTTGTCTTTTTTAAAAAACTTTTCTGTGTCAAACTTTTTGGATAATCCAAATACCATTAGTTCACCAACTCCTTTGACATCGTGCATGAACTTTGTATGATGTAACACCATTATGTTATTACCAGACAGTGTTTTAGAATCAAGTACTTCTTTGTTTTCTGGATCATGCAGTGTGACTGTAAGTTCACCCCTTGGTACCATAAAAATAACTGCATTTTCTAAATTGCCTTTATCAAAGTGTGGTCCTTGAATATCAACAAACCCTGGATAGTAATCCCATACTCCCATGTATGGAAATTCATCATCAAACATAGTTTCTAATTCTTTTCTTAATTGAGCTGTGTGTTCGCTGAATTGTTCTCTGCTTTCGTATATGTTCCACCATGTGCCATCTGATGTTTGTTTGTTGGCATCTATAAATGTTGGCAAGTCAAATTGTTCAACGTTATAATCTTGTACATGACACCAATTGTAATTTTCTAAATCATACATCTGCAAAATACTCCTGTGGATTTATTTTTTTATCTGTGCCAAACACCAACAGTAATCCTTGTCCTTCAACTGAATGTGGAAATTCAGTGTTATTTAATGCAAGTAGAGTTGACTCATCTACATCAACTGTATCTATAATAGGTGCATCTTGTTTGTCTTTGGAATGCAAATGCAGTTTGAAATTGCCTGATATAGAATTTATCAATGATCCTGTGTGTTCTCCTCCGTGGTCAATGTGTACTGGGCAATGAGTAAACTTTTCGTCATATTCCCATAAGGTAGTGACTGGTAACTTATCTTCAACATCTAGCATAGAAATGTCAGTCACTAGTTTTCTCATTTTTTCAAATTGTTCTAATGTTTCATTTGGAACAATATCATACATTCTGACTCTGTTTGGTCCTAGTGGTGGCACTGTCCATAATTTAGAATCAGCCACTGATTTGTATGTCCAAAAAGGTTCATGATCAAATTGAGTTATGTAAGTTTTACAAACGTTTTTCAAATCCCGAGGCATACTTATTTTGAATTTTTTATACCACAACATAATTCATATTTACCTTGTATTTGTTACATAGTATATTAAATTTACAAGGGTGTCAACAGTTAATTAATATTATTAATTTTTATAATGTTTTACTATAGTCAGCATAGAAACTATGCTGACCTAGTAATAAGTGATTTATTTGTCATTTTCGTCTTCGTATTCATCTTCGTCTTCATCATCATTAGATGAATCCCAATCGTTTTCGTCTACGTATTCTTCGTCCTCATCTTCATCATCTTCAAAATCGTTGTCTTCATCATCATGGTTGTAACAAGCACATGGAGCCTCATAACAATCTTCACAAATTTCATCTTCATTGTCATGCTCATCATTTTCGTACTCGTAATCATCATGCTCATTATCCATTTCCAGCACAGACATGATGTCGTCAAGTTTTGTTTCAAGTTCATCAAGTCTTTCTTCTAACTGTTCTATTTTGTTCCTGTCCATAGTAGTATCTCCTGTTCAAACATTCATTGCACAAATACTTAATTGGCCAAGTGGCAAAATAAAAAAGTAATATAACAGATATATGATGTGTTAATAAAAAAAATATTAACTGGATACATATAGAACAATCTTAGGTCATAACTAATTACACTTGCAACACAAAGCGACTTAGGTTTAAAAATGCTTTAGCAAGTATTGAAAGCGACTCTAGTAGTTTAAATAGGCTTTCGCTTTAGTAAGCGATGCAGTAGCAAGTAAAAAGGCTTACATTTAAAAGGCTTCCGTTTAGGATATAAAGAGTGCCTTTATTTAAAGACGGCTATAGTGGCTTAAAAATGTCTTTGCTTTGAGCGACTCCAGTAGTTTAAAAATGCTCATATTGTTCGAGCTGGCAGTTAGCGGAACTGATGTTCTTAAAAAGGCTTATAAAACTCTGCCAACAAGCTCGAATATGATAACAGACAAAAAAGTATTTTTGTTTACCCCGGCAGTAACATCTGGTTACACTAGTCCGGGGCTTTTTTTTGACTGAGTTATAAATACGCTCACTATGGCAAGACAAGATAAAACACATCGTGGTAGACGAAAAAGAGGCTCTAAAAAAAGACGAGCCAGAAGAAGAAACAAAAAGAAAAGATAATTCAAAATTAGTAAATTTTGTTATTTCTTTTTACGACAACCTACCTTCTTTGACATCAGATAAATACATAATATTATGCTTTAAAAAGTTAACAACAATATAGGATATAATCAATGAAGCAACAACAAGTATTAAAAGTTTGGGGTCAATCTCATCATATCAAACACAAAAATTCTACAGTATTGTGGCTTCCAAGTGACACTGAAGAAAGATACAAAAAACATATTGCAAACAAAGAAACCAAACAATTGCTTGAACTGAACGGTTGGCTTGACAAAGAAATAACTTACAGTTTCAATGAGTATGGATACAGATGTGATAGTTTTAATATACCTTGTGAAATGCTGTTTGTGGGTTGTAGTCAAACTATAGGTGTTGGTATTTCATTGGATACATTTTGGGCATCGCGTGTGGCAGAACAATTAAATGTTCCTTATCATAACATTGCCTGTGGTGGTGCAGATTGGCAACATGTGGCACAGAGATTGTGCTATTGGATACCAATATTGAAACCAAAAACTGTTGTATTAAAAGAACCACCTGCAGAAAGATTCAATTGGTGGGATCAAGAGACAGTGGTTACAACATGTGAATTTGAAGTAGAAGAATTAATGAGTTGTAAAATAAATGAATCAAGACCATTGATTGACATAATAGATGACAACAATAGTGCATGGTATCAGTATTCTATGCTGGAATTTGTTAAACAACAGTGTAAAGAAAACGGTGCAAATTTAATTGTGATACCAACTGGAAGACTGAACACAGATGTTGATTATAAAAAAGACCTAGCCAGAGATCTGTCTCACTTTGGAAAAGAAGAACAAAATTATTCACTCAATATTGCACTTGATAAGATAAAGAATGAAAAGTACTTTTAAAAGATTTTTTGCATTTGGTTGCAGTTTCACAGACTACATTTGGCCCACATGGGCAGATGCTGTTGGATATAACATGCTAGAATACTACAACTATGGATGTAGTGGCAGTGGCAATCACTTTGCATTCAATCATGTTTCACAGGCAGATCAGCACTACAATTTTAACAAAGATGATTTGGTAATAGTGTGTTGGACCAATGTCATGCGTGAAGACAGAATGATCAGCAGTGATTGGTTGTCACCTGGAAACATATACAGTCAAGATGTGTATGATCAGCAGTTTGTAAAAAAGTACTGTGATGATGAAGGTTTTTTTGTTAGAGATATTGCATACATAAAAGCAGTCAAAGATATTTTAGAAAAATCAAAATGCACTTGGTATTTTTTAAGCATGGTACCAGTAGATAAAATTTTTGATCAGTGGGACTCTACAAAAACAGTTGTGTTGAATGAAGCAAGAACATTGTACAAAAACGTATTAGAATCTATTAGACCAAGTTATTTTGAAATAATTTTCAACAATGATTGGCATTCACTTCAAAGACCAAACACTGTTTGTGATGGAAAACTGCAACCAGAACTACATCCCACACCTGCAGAGCATTTGTTATATTTGGACAAAGTGTTACCAGAAGTTGTTGTGTCTCAGCAATCAAAAAATTGGATTCATGAATGGAATGATAAAATTTGGAATGAACCTGTTGACACAAAAGATTATGCTTGGCGAACTCTTAGACAACAATTTAGAAACAAAAAAGCAAAACTATGACAAATTTCAACAGCAAAAGTTTATTGAATGAAATTGTATCTAATAAAAATGTTTACCCATTGTTGAGCATCAGTAACATTATCACAGAACAAGAAAGCAAGTATACAGTTTTTAATTTTTATGAAGGATATGTACATCAAAATAAAAAATTTGTCAAAAGCATATCTGGCACTGATAAGATTTTGTTACATGGTAATCTTGTTTTTGAATCTGACAACTGTAAACCTTTTGATTACTTTCGTTATGAATATGTTCACAGTGTTATAAAAAATAACATAAAACTCAATGATGCTGTTTCAACACAATATAACTTTGTGTGTTTGAATGCTTGTCCTAAACTTCATAGAATGTTTACAATAAGTGAATTGTATAGAAGAAAGTTAAATGGTAAAATAAGTTTTTTGAATAGAAACTATGGCTGTTATCATAATGATTTAAAACAATTATACAAATGGCAAACAGACAAAGACGCTTGTGATTATGTCAGTGATTTATACAGCAACAACAAACAGTTGTTAGTAGATTTAGATGTAACAAAATCAAATGACAGAGAGCAGAGCAGTGATTTATACAAAGACTGTTTGGTATCTTTGATCACGGAAAGTTATGGACATACAAACGATATTGGCGATGAACAGAGTTACACAGATATTGAACTGGGTTACAAAATTTTATTTGTTACTGAAAAGTCATACAAGGCTTTTGCCAATTTGCAGATACCCATATGGATAGCACTGCCTGGTACTGTGAATTATTTTAGACAACAAGGATTTGATGTGTTTGATGATGTAATAGATCACTCATATGATAATCAAACTGATCATGTGCTGAGATATATTGGTGCAGTTGATCAATTAGCACAGTTTATCAAACAAAAACCCACAATAAATAATATGGAACAACGATTAAGAAACAATAAAAAACTGTTGTTTGATTCTGAAATTGATAGACACACAATAGGATTGATGTTATAGTATACATATGAGTAATGATTTAAAATGGAGTGAATACGATTTTACTAAAATTCCTTTTGACGATTTGGTCAGAGTTGGACAACGTACCATGCTGTATCGTGACATGTTCACTGTCAGTTGGTTGCTTGGTAGGTTCTGTAACTACAGATGTAGTTACTGTTGGCCCTATGCAAGATCAGACAAAAAAGATCACAGACCCACTGAACTGTGTTTACTCACTATTGATGAAATCAAACGACAGGCTAGAGAACGAGGATTCAATTCATTTCATTTTTCATTGTCAGGTGGAGAGCCCACATTTCATCCCGGGTACTTGGACATTCTCCAACACCTTGCACAAGATGTAAGCAATACCAATTACACGTCAGTACATATGACTAGTAATTGCAGTAGAAATATGAAATGGTTTGAACAATATGTCAACACAGTCGCACCGTTCCATAGAGCCAGTATCACGGCTTCATACCACAGGGAACACGTTAACACACAAGAGAAAAGAGAACAGTTTGCAGACAAACTTTGCTTTGCACAAGAATGGGACGTGCAGGTCACAATCAACCAAGTCATGGTACCAGAATGGTTCGATGAACTATATGAGGAATCATTGTATTTCCACAACAGAGGTATTAACGTCACGCTCAAACCTCAATCGGATCCTACAGCGTCAAAAGTCGTTGAAGGCTACACAGATGAGATGTTGGAAAAGTTACACAATGGAATGCCACAACGTGCTTTCACAGAACACAAAAACAAAAATGTTGAAAGGCCAAAAGCCACATTTAATAAAATACCTGATCCAATATATCAAAATTTTGAAAAAGAAAATATACCACAACACTTTCAAGTAGAGTTCAAAGACTCTGAACACAAAGAATGGTACATGGATCAAGCAGAAAGATTTAATGCTTTTAATTTTAATAGATTTAATGGCTGGGAGTGTAGTTCTGGTTATAGATCAATTATTATTAGAGAACCAGATGGCAGTATAAAAAGAAGTTACAGTTGTCATGACAAGCCTATTGGAAACATTGAAACAGGATTCAAATTGTTTGATAGACCACAACAATGTATATCACCAACTTGTGTATCAAGTGCTGATTCAAAGATACCAAAAAGAGCACCAGGAACACAGTTGCCATTGTGGCCTGGAGATGAAACATACAAAAAAACAGGAGACTTTTAAGTTTGAAAATAGATGGTAAACAGATACTAGAAGTCATTAATAATAGAATAGTTATCGAATGGATGATAGGTAACTGGTGTAACTTTAGATGTGCTTATTGTTTTGATCAATCAAACTTAGGTACACACAAGGCACCTGAAGTAACTCCTTTATTACAAAACAACGTAACTTTTCTTATAAATCAAATACGAAAACACAATCCAAAAGATCATATACAATGGACACTAACAGGAGGAGAACCTACTGCACAAAAGAAGTTTGAATTCTTGTTAGGCACTCTAAATGATATAGATAATAATTCACATGTGTTGCTGGTGACAAATGGTACAAGACCAATTGAATGGTGGAAAAATAATATTAAACAATTAGAACATGTTGTCCTTTCACATCATCCAGAATCTAAAGTAGAACATAACATAGAACTAATTAAACTATTAGCAGAACACAAAATAAAAACTAGTATTTCTGTGATGTCAGGTAGTCAAAATTTTGATCAGGCCGTAAATGATTACAAAACATTTTCTGCCTTGACAATATCAGAGCAATTTACACATATTACTCTTAAAATTAACAGATACAGACTAACAAGTAGAAACAATCAATTCAAAGATTTAACAAAAGAACAACACAATATCTTGGATAATTTACAACATGATTACAGTAGTAAAAAACAATTAAGCAAAGAAGAAAATTACAAAAGAAAAAATAGAATTCTTTCAAGAGATGAAAATTTTATAAAGTTTCAAGTACCGCATATTAAACACAATGATGGTATTGAAACATTAGATTGGCAAACCGGTAAACATACTAGATATCAAGGTAACTGGATTGGATATAAATGTTATGCTGAGGGTCGTGCTATGCACATAAACTATGAAGGTAAGTTGGGTAATATACCTTGTGGAGTAAAGTTTTATAAAAATAGAGATGTAAACATATATAATGAAGATTTTGTAGACAAGTACAAATATAACAATGCACCTTATATATGTGATAAATCTTATATAGATTGTAACTGTCAAATCCAGTTAGAAGTTAAAAAGGAGTTATAGATGATTGACCTAAACAGATATAAAGAATTTGTACAAGCAGTGACATCTGCTGAAAGTAATGAATTGGCACCTATGGTTCAGCAAATGACTGAACTGGAAAAAAAAGGTGTTAATATATCTTTACTGCTGACAGGCGGTATTGGTATAGCAAGTGAAGGAGGCGAGTTTAATGAAATCATTAAAAAATGTATATTCCAAGGCAAACCATTGGACGATGAAACTGTATTTCATCTTAAACGAGAGTTGGGCGATATTATGTGGTATTGGATTAATGCTTGTAGGAGCCTTGGTCTTGACCCAAACGAAGTAATTGAAGAAAATGTAAATAAATTAAAAAAACGTTATCCGGGTGGTGAGTTTGATGTTTATTATTCGGAAAACAGAAAAGAAGGAGACTTGTAAATGCAATTAACTGAAAATTTTTCTTTATCAGAAATGTTAAAGTCACAGACAGCATTGCGTAAAGGCATAAACAATGCTCCACATGAACCCAGTGTGATTACCAATTTACAAACACTTTGTGAAAAAGTATTACAACCTGTGAGAAACCAATTTGGTCCAGTTACTATTAATTCTGGATACAGATGTCCAAAACTGAACAAAGCAGTTGGCTCTAGCAACAAAAGTCAGCACATGGTAGGACAAGCGGCAGACATTGAAGTGGCTACAGTCAGCAACAAAGAAGTTGCAGAATGGATCAGAGACAACTGTGATTTTGATCAGTTGATATTGGAGTTTTACAATGGTGTTGATCCACGCAGTGGATGGGTACATGTGAGTTATGCTGACAATGACAAAAACAGAAAACAGACGTTGACCATTAATAAAAA
>Ga0255770_10002463_pt1 | contig 16538 bp, 20 predicted proteins | sample 071ome_22_FD_179968 | JGI IMG/M metagenome (GOLD analysis project Ga0255770, IMG submission 179968) | Coastal salt marsh microbial communities from the Groves Creek Marsh, Skidaway Island, Georgia - 071404AT metaG (version 2) | ecosystem: Environmental > Aquatic > Marine > Intertidal zone >... | reverse complement strand
TCATTGATCTTGCAGGGAAGTGTGGGACTGGGTTGAATCCTTTTTTAACAAGTTCTAAAGCTTTATCTGCAGTCTCTTTATAATCCCCTCCAGGAAGCATAGTAACATAAACATCACTTAATGCTGGCAGGGTTTCAATATCTGAGTGAGGACCTATCTCAATAGAAAAATTCATTTTTTTTCGATCATTATCTTTTTTGAAAATTCTGTCAAAGAAATTCACTCAGACCCAAAGTGGAAATTAGTTGCCAAAAATTATCTTGGTGGTAATTTTTTTTGTGGATCAAATTAATAAAATTACAAACAATACTAGCATCATAGATTTTAAATCACTTTCCAATGTGGATAAGCCAATTGAGATAGCGAACGGGTTGCCTAATCAATGCTACACAGATGAAAATTATCTCAAATATGAAAGAGACAAAATTTTCTGCGATAAATGGACAGTTATTGGGGTAGGAAGCTCCATACCCAACCCTGGAGATGCAAAACCATACAATCTGCTCGGGATTCCATTATTGATAGTTAGAGATAGAGACCATCAAATTAGAGTGTTTCATAATGTTTGCAGCCATAGGGGATTTAAGCTTGTAGATCAAGCTTGCGCTCTTAAAAATGTCATTAGATGTCCATACCATTCTTGGGCTTATGACTTTAGTGGAAGATTGATCGCAACACCTCATGTTGGTGGTCTTAATATTCACGAATCAGAAAAATTCGATAAGACTAAAAGTAATTTAAAAGAAGTTAGATCTAAAGTTTGGATGGATATTATTTTTGTTAATATCAATTCAAATGAAATTGATTTTGAAGAATATATTCAACCATTAGAACAAAGATGGTCAAAATTTATTAATAAAGAAGATCAAAAATTAATTAATTACTCTAATGATTATGGCTATTTTAATTTAGAGGTTAATTCCAATTGGAAGTTTGCAATAGAAAATTATTGTGAAAGCTATCATCTCCCAACAATTCATCCAGAATTAAATAAGGTATCAAATATTAACGATCATTATCACATACAAGGTTTGCCTAATCGATTTGCAGGTCAGGGAAGTAAAAAATATCAATCCTTAACTGAAGGAGATAAAAAATTTAACACTTTTAAAAATTGGGACAAAGATCATTTGCAACACTCAGAATATGTGGCTTTATTTCCAAATGTAATGATTGGTTTGCATATAGATCATTTCTATATTTTTTGGTTAGAGCCTCTTGCAACAAATAAAACCAAAGAACATATGAATATGTACTATGTTGGCAATGAAAGTGCTAATGGTGATGAACTTAAACAACTTAGAAAACAAAATTCTAAATTTTGGAAGGATGTAATGCTTGAAGACATAAGTGCAATTGAGGGAATGCAAGAAGGTAGAGGTTCACCAGTATATAATGGTGGAAACTTCTCTCCTGTAATGGATGCTCCAACTCATCAATTTCATAAATGGGTTGCAAGTAATTTATCTAAATGAAAATTATTTTAATAATGGGTTTACCAGGTTCTGGGAAAACAACTTTAGCGAATGAGTTAGCAACTTTGTTAGAGGCAAAAAGATTAAATGCAGATGAGGTTAGAAAAGAAGCTAATGATTGGGATTTTTCAGAGGAAGGAAGAAAAAGACAATCCAAAAGAATGGCAGAATTTGCTTTAAAATTAAAAAAAGAAGGAAACAATGTTATTGCTGATTTTATTTGTCCCACACCTGAGGCAAGAGCTTTATTTCCGTCTGATTATGTAATTTGGGTAGATACGATTAAAGAGGGTAGATTTGACGATACAAATAAAATGTTTGTTAAACCAGAAAAGTTTGACTTTCATGTAACAACACAAGATGCTAAAAATTGGGCACCTAAAATTCTAAAGGAGATACAATAATGGCTTACAAATGGGATAATAGAAAACCAACAGCTCAGATGCTTGGAAGATGGCAACCATTTCATGATGGGCACTATGCTTTATTTAAAGAAATTATTAAAAAAACTGGGCAAGTTTGTATTCAAATAAGAGATGTGCAAGGTGTTGATGACAATCCATTTGATTTTGAAACAGTTAAAAAAAATATTGAAGAAAGATTAAATCCTGAATTTGAAGGACAATTTAAAATCATGCTTGTTCCAAATATTACTAACATTTGCTATGGAAGAGGAGTTGGTTATAAAATTGAAGAGATAGTTTTAGATGAAGAAACTCAAAAAATTTCTGCTACAAAAATTAGAGCTAAAATGAGAGAAGAAGGAAAACTTAAATAAATTTTCCATTATCTTCATGAACATAAAAAATAAAAATTTATCCAATGGGATTGTTACTGTTACAATTGATGAGCCAAAAACTTATAATTCTCTTTCATTTAAAAATTTAACAGATCTTCTCAAAACACTTCAAAAATTAGATAAAGATAAAAAAGTAAAAGTAATTATTCTTGAGGGAGCAGGAAAAGGTTTTAGCGCTGGTCACAATTTAAAAGAAGTAAGAGGCTTAAAGAATAGAGCTAAATATCAAAAACTATTTAATCTATGCTCTAAGGTTATGCTTCAAATAGTTGAAGGAAAAAAACCTGTGATTGCCAAAGTACATGGAGCTGCTTTTGCAGCAGGATGTCAATTAGTTGCGAGTTGTGATCTAGCTTACAGTACAAATGATGCTTTATTTGCAACACCGGGAGTAAACATTGGATTATTCTGTAGTACGCCTATGGTTGCAGTTAGTCGTAAAATTAATAGAAAACCAATGATGCAGATGCTTTTAACAGGTGAACCAATAAAAGCTAATTTTGCAAAAGAGATTGGGTTAATTAATGATTGTTATCCAAAATTAAAACTTAATAACGCAGTTCTAAAAATTGCAAAAAAAATTGCCTCCAAATCAAATCTTACAATAAAAATTGGCAAGGAAGCTTTTTATAAGCAATTAGAAATGCCACTTAGAAAAGCATATGCGTATACAAGTCAAATGATGACAAAGAATATGATGGCAATGGATGCTAAAGAAGGTATCTCAGCCTTTTTAGAAAAAAGAACTCCTAAGTGGAAAAATAAATAATTGATGCCAGATATTAAAGAAATCTTGGATAAGAATAAAACTATTGCAATGGTTGGTGTTAGCAAAGATCCAAAAAAACCCTCAACAATTGTTATGAAATATATGCAGGAATACGGTTTTAAGGTAATTCCGGTGAACCCAAGGGCTAAAGGAGAAAAAATTCACGGCGAAGAGGTTTTTGAAAAAATAACAGACATCAAAGAAAAAGTTGAAATAGTAGATGTTTTTAGACCTTCAAAAGAAGTTTACGCAATTGCAGAAGATGCAGTTAAAATTGGCGCTAAAGTTCTTTGGTTACAACTAGGAATTAGAGACGAAAAAGCAAAAGAACTTGTTGAGAAAAATGATATTGAATATGTAGATAACAAATGTACAAAAATGGAATACCAGAAATATTTTTTAAAAATGAGACAAGCTTTTCCGGTATTAAGTGATTAAAAAATGAATATTGTAAATTTTACACCAATTACTGCCTTTACAGGTGGATTAATTATAGGTTTAGCTGTTGTAATATTTTTTTTACTCAATGGCAGACTTGTAGGAATAAGTGGAATAGCAAGTAATGCACTTACCTCAAAAGATAATAAGCTTGATAATATTTTATTCTTAATAGGATTAATTATTGGTCCAATTATTTATTCTTTTTTTTCAAATCAATCAGTAAATATAACTATCTCAAATTCTTATATTGTAATGATTTTTGCTGGCTTGTTAGTTGGTGTTGGAACAAGAATAAGTGGTGGATGCACTAGTGGTCATGGAATTAGTGGTATTGGAAGATTTTCTTTAAGATCAATAATAGCAACTGTCTCGTTTATGGCAGTTGGAATTATAACAGTTTTAATTAATAACTTAATATGAATAGAATAGCTTCATTAGTTTCAGGAATTGTTTTTGGTTTAGGTTTAACAATATCAGAAATGATTAATCCAGCTAAGGTTTTAGGATTTTTAGATTTATTTGGTAATTGGGATCCATCATTAATGTTTGTAATGATTGGTGCATTAGTTGTTTCTTCACCTATGTTTCATTTAATAAAAAAAAAAGAGAAACCAATTTTTGCTGAAAAATTTAATTATTCAAATAATAAAGTAATAGATAATAAGTTGGTGATTGGCTCAGCCTTATTTGGAGCAGGGTGGGGTTTAGGAGGATTGTGTCCCGGACCTGCAATTTCTTCAATTGCACTTTTAAATATTTACTCAGTTACATTTGTTATTTCTATGTTTGTGGGTTTTTACTTAGTAAAAACTCTAAAATCTATTTAATCCAGAAAAATTTATATTTTCTATAATTTGTTGTAAAATCCATTATGAAAAAAATTTATCAATTTTTTGATAATACTTTCTTAGATTTAGGTCGTCAGTTTAAATGGACCTATCTTCCTCCATTAATGGTTTATGTTGCAGCAGGAATTTCAGGGTTAACAGGAATTGTTGGAACATTTTTTGTAAAAGATTATTTGAATTTATCAGCAGCTTTTCTTGCAGGTTTGGGATTTTGGGCTGGTATTCCATGGGCATTAAAAATGCCTCTTGGACATCTTGTTGATCTTATTTGGAATAAAAAAAATTACATGGTTTATTTAGGTGCATCCTTAATAGCCCTAAGCTTATTGATAATGTATGGACTTATCATTCACACTAAAGAGATGTCTCAAATTTTAAAAATTGAAACATGGTTTGTGATAAGTGTAATTTTAGCTCCAGTTGGCTATGTAATTCAAGATGTAGTTGCTGATGCAATGACGGTAGAGGCTGTTCCATTGATTGATGATCAAGGAAAGCAATATTCTAAAGATCAAATAAAGATAATGCATACTACCATGCAAACACTTGGTCGATTTGCAATAATAGGAGGAACAGTATTAGTTGCATTGGCGAATGTAATTTTATTTAGAAATGTCGAAAGTTTAGATCAAGTAGATAAAATTCAATTATATGGTTCAATTTATATTTATGCTTTAATAATCCCTTTAATTTCCATTTTTGGTGTAATTTTATCTAACTATCTAAGAAATAAAAAAATAAGAAATTTAGAAATACAGGGCTTAAAATTTAGGGATGAAAGAGGAGATGAAAGACCAAAAGTTAACTGGTGGATCTTAGGTGGAAGTTTAATATTTGTAATTTTTTCATTATCTGTTGGGTCTTTTAAAATACCTTTTGCACAAGAAATTGTTTTTACTGGGTCTGTAATTATCATTTTATTTTTAATGTTTAATTTGATTAAGGAGCTACCTGAAAATTTAAGATTAACTATTGTTGGGACAGCGGTAATTATTTTTATTTTCAGAGCGATGCCTGGACCTGGACCTGGATTAACTTGGTTTGAGATAGATGTTCTAAATTTTAATGAACAATTTTTCTCTATTTTGTCATTACTAGCATCTGTTTTAACGTTATTTGGGATAGTTCTATTGAGACCATTTATGGCCAAAAATACTATAGCCAAAATTATTGTTGTATTAAGTATAGCAGGTGCAATTTTATTCCTACCAAGCATTGGAATGTATTATGGATTTCATAATTGGACCTCCTCTATAACTGGAGGAATTGTTGACGCAAAATTTATTGCGATTATTAACACAGCTCTTGAATCTCCTCTAGGCCAAATATCAATGATACCATTGCTAGCCTGGATAGCTAAAAATGCCCCATCTCATCTTAAAGCAACTTTTTTTGCAGTATTTGCATCTTTTACAAATCTTGCATTATCCGCAAGTGCGCTTGGAACAAAATATTTAAATCAAATTTTTGAAGTAACAAGACAGGTTAAAGACAAGGTTTCTGGAGAAATACAAACTAATGCAGATTATTCAGAGCTTGGTATTCTCTTAATTATTGTTACACTTATAACTTTAATTCTACCAATTTTATTTGTGTTTATAATTAACAATAGTAAATACAAAACCTCTGAATAAATATAATTATAGTTTTTTTTTAATTTTTAGATATTAAGCCATTATGAAAAAAATCTTTTTAATTTATGGTCACTACAATGATAATTCTTTTAATTCGGCCATAAAAAATGAATTTATTAAAGAGGCTGAGTTAAAGGGTAATAAAGTTGATGTTGTAGATCTGTATAAAGAAAAATTTGATCCAGTTTTTGCTGGCGAGAGTCCAGATGAAGTTGTTTTAGACCACAGAAAAAGAATAGAACAATCAGATACGATAGTTTTGGTTGCACCAATATGGAACTTTAGAATGCCAGCGATTGTTGAAGGTTGGATAGATAAAGTTTTGGCTCCACCTTGGGCTTACAGATTTAAAAAACTCTGGGGTAATTATGGTTATCCAATTGGTAATTTAAGGGATAAAAAAGCAATTATTTTTTGTACCTATGGTTCACCAAGGCTTGCGATTACTACCTTTTTTTTAAACTTACCAATCAGAAGATTGAAAAGAGGAGTTTTTCATATGTGCGGTATTTATAATATTATCTACAGAAGATATTTTGCAGTACCATTTGTAAGTAATGAAAAAAGAAAAGAATTTCTTGAAGACGTTAGGGAAACAGCTCGCAACCTTTAAGATAGTTTTTTTATTACTCTTTAATATCTCAGTTGCAAAAGCAGACTTAATTTTACCAAACACAAACTATGAAGCATTTGATGTAGTGCAAATTCAATTATTAGCACTTAAAAATAACGATAAGATTTATAAAAACTCAGGGATCGAACAAACTTGGAACTTTGCCCATCCCAATAATAAAAAAATTACAGGTCCTTTAGATAGATTTACTTTAATGATCCAAGGAGAGGGTTATAAAATGTTGTTAAATCATATTGAGCATTCCATCACCCTTGTTCAGTCTGGCGACAATTGGGCTCAGTTTGAAGTAACAGTACTTGATCAAAGCAAGACTTATCATAAGTTCAATTGGCAAGTTGAAAAGTATGAAAAATCTGGTCCTTTGAAAGATTGTTGGTTGACCACAGGAGTGTCCTCACCGGTATCGCTTGGCTCCTCAGTTTAGAATGTTATCAACAGATACAATTTTGTTTCGGAGTAGATAAAAATTTAGTAGGAATCTTCGAATGAAATCAAAAGCTAAAGTTGTTGTTGTTGGTGGTGGAGTTGTTGGTGTAAGCGCTTTATATCATTTAGCTAAAAAAGGTTGGTCAGATGTTGTTCTTGTTGAAAGAAAAGAATTAACCTCAGGCTCAACTTGGCATGCAGCTGGATTACTCCCTTTATTCAATATGAGTTATTCAGTTGGTCAACTTCATAAGTATGCAGTCAACCTTTACAAAAAATTAGAAGAAGAAACAGGAAAGAACGTCGGCTTTAGTGTTGTTTCCAATATTCGATTAGCAAGTACCAAAGATAGAATGGATGAATATCATCAGTATGCAGGCGTTGCAAAAACTATTGGAGTTGACGTTAAATTTTTAACACCTCAGCAAGTAAAAGAAATTTGGCCACTATGTCATACAGATGATTTAGTTGGAGCAATTCAACATCCAGAAGATGGCTACATACAACCAGCAGATTTAACACAAGCACTTGCAACAGGTGCAAGAAATATGGGTGCTGAGATTTATAGAAATACAACAGTGCTTGCGATGAAACAAAATAAAGATGGTTGGGTTGTTGAAACTGATAAAGGTTCAATTGAATGTGAGCATATTATTTCTTGTTCAGGAAATTTTGCAAGACAAACTGGTAAAATGGTTGGTTTAGATATTCCTGTTATTCCTGTAGAGCATCAATACATTGTAACAGAGCCTCATCCTGAAATTCAAAAAAGAAAAAAAGATGGTTTACCTGAAATGGGAGTTTTAAGAGATAGTGATAGCAGATGGTACATGAGAGAAGAAGCTGGTGGATTAATTTTAGGTCCGTATGAAGATGGTGCTCCTGCGTGTTATGTTAATGGACCATCAAAAGATTCTGAGTACGAATTATTTCAAGAAGATTTAGATAGACTTGCTCCACACATTGAAGGAGCAATACATCGTGTACCTGCGTTTGGTGAAGTTGGAGTTAAGAAAGTTTATAATGGTGCAATTTGTTATACACCAGATGGCAATCCAATTGTTGGTCCTGCATGGGGACTTAAAAACTTTTGGATAAATGAAGGACATAGTTTTGGAATTACTGCAGCGGGTGGGGCAGGTTGGCAGTTAGCAGAATGGATTGTAGATGGGGAACCAACTATAGACATGTTAGGTGTTGAGCCTAGAAGATATGGAGATTATTGCTCTAAGTCATACCTTAAAGCTAAAAATGAAGAAGCTTACAGTCATGTATTTATCACTCATTATCCAGATGAAGAAAGACCAGCTGCAAGACCATTAAGAACTTCACCTTGTTATGAAAGAATGAGAGATTTAGGTGCGGTATTTGGACAAAAATTTGGCTGGGAAAGACCGAACTTTTTTGCAACAGATGGAATGGAACAAAAAGATGATTGGTCATTTAGAAGATCAAAATGGTTTGATGCAATCAAAAAAGAATGTCAAAATGTAAAAGAAAATGTTGGTCTTTTAGATATGACTGCATTTGCAAAATGTAGAATTAAAGGCCCTAAAGCTGAAGAGTTTTTAGATTTCTTAGTTGCAAATAAGCTCCCAAAAAAAATTGGAAGAATAAATTTATGTCATGCACTAAATACGAAAGGTGGAGTTCACTCAGAATTTACAATAATGAAGGAAGCAGAAAATAGTTACTACCTTGTTTCTGCTGGATCAAACCTACGTTTAGATCATGACTGGATTCAAAAATGGATGCCAACAGATGGGTCTGTTACTTTTCAAGACCTTACAAATAGCACAGGTGTTCTAGTTGTTGCAGGACCTAAAGCAAGACAACTAATGGAAAAAGTTTCAACTGATGATTTTTCTAATGAAAATTTTAAATGGCTAACGGCTAAGAATGTAGATATTGGGTACGCTCCAGTTAATGCGATGAGAGTTAATTTTGTTGGAGAATTAGGTTGGGAATTACATCACCCAATTGAATATCAAAATCATATTTTTGATAAATTGATGGAAGCTGGAAAAGATTTAGGTATTAAACCTTTTGGTATCCGAGCAATGAATAGTTTAAGGTTAGAAAAATCTTATAAATTAGTTGGGACCGAAATGTCTATAGAATACTCACCTTATGAGTCAGGATTAGATAGATTTATTCATCCAAACAAAGGTAATTTTATTGGTTTAGAGGCACTTAATAAATGGAGAGAAAAAGGATTTTCAAATAAATTAGTAACTTTGGAAATTCACAATACAGAAGATGCTGATGTACTTGGAAATAACCCTATTTATAAAGATGACGAGGTAATAGGAAGAGCTACAGGTGGTGAGTATGGTTTTAGATTAGACAAATCAATTGCACTTGCAATGGTCAAACCTGAAATGGCAAATGTTGGTGAAAAATTAAAGGTTGATATATTAGGAAAAATGTACGATGCAACTGTTTTGGATGAAAGTCCTTATGATGCAGAAAACAAACTATTGAGAGCTTAATGAAAATATTGGTCGCAGTAAAAAGAGTAATTGATTACAACGTTCAAATTAGAGTTAAAGAAGATGGTACTGGTGTTGTGACTGACAACGTTAAAATGTCAACCAACCCACCTGACGATAATGCTGTTGAAGAGGCTGTAAAAATTAAAGAAGCTGGTAAAGCAACAGAAGTTGTTGCGGTAACAATTGGTGAAGAAAAAGCACAAGAAACCGTTAGAAAAGCTTTAGCTGTAGGAGCTGATCGAGGAATTCATGTAAAAGCTGATGGTACTTTAGAACCCTTGGCTGTTTCAAAATTATTACAAAAAGTTGTTGAAAAAGAAAAACCAGATTTAGTTTTTATGGGCAAACAAGCAATTGATGATGACTGCAATCAAACGGGTCAAATGTTAAGTGCATTATTAAATTGGCCCCAGGCAACTTTTGCATCAAAAATTGATGTCAAGGATGGAAAATTAGAAATAGTCAGAGAAATTGATGAAGGTCTTGAAACGATTGAAGTAAATATTCCTGCAATCGTAACATGCGACTTAAGATTAAATGAGCCAAGATATGCATCATTACCCAATATAATGAAAGCGAAGAAAAAACCTGTGGATCAACTAAACGCCTCAGATCTTGGAGTAGATATATCTCCTAGAGTTGAACATATTAAAGTTGAGGAACCTCCAAAAAGAAAGGCAGGAATTAAAGTTGCTAATGTTGCTGAACTTGTTCAAAAACTTAAAAATGAAGCAAAGGTAATATAATGTCAGTTTTATTAATTGCAGAACATAATAATAAAGAATTAAGACCATTTACTCTAAATGCGGTTACTGCTGCATCTCAAATTGATCAAGATGTGCATGCTGTAATCATTGGTCATAATTCTGAACAAGCAGCAAAGGCTTTATCTGCTTTGCCTTCAGTTAAAAAAGTTATTAGTGTTGAAGCACCCCATTATGAAAATTTTACAGCAGAAAATTTTGCCCCAATTATTGTAAAGCTTGCAGAAAATTATACGCACATAGTTAGCTCTGCTAATACTTTTGGTAAAAATTTGATGCCAAGAATTGCTGCTTTATTAGATACATCACAAGTCAGTGATATTACAAAAGTAATTTCAAATGATACATTTATTAGACCTATTTATGCTGGAAATGCTTTTGCAACAGTTAAAAGTAATGACACAAAAAAATGTGTTACGATAAGACCAACCTCATTTGATCCGTGTGAAAGCACTGGTGGTTCAGCACCGATAGAAAAAGTTGATGGGCTAGAAGAGTTTGTTCAAACTAAATTTATTAAAAGAGAAGAAGTTAAATCGGATAGACCTGAACTAGGTACAGCAAGAATAGTTGTTTCAGGAGGAAGAGGCATGCAAAGTGGTGATAATTTTAAATTAATTACTGAAGTTGCAGATAAATTAGGTGCAGCCATTGGAGCCTCAAGAGCCGCAGTTGATGCTGGATATATTTCTAATGACCATCAGGTTGGTCAAACAGGCAAAGTTGTAGTACCAGATTTATATATTGCAGTTGGTATTTCGGGCGCTATTCAACATTTAGCGGGCATGAAAGAAAGTAAAGTAATTGTAGCGATAAATAAAGATGGTGAAGCACCTATTTTTAGTGTTGCAGATTACGGATTGGAGGCAGATTTGTTTGAAGCACTTCCTCAATTTTTAGCCGAACTGAACAAATTAAACACTATACAAAAATAATCCTGAAAGATAAAAATGCCATATGACTAGGGAGTCGATGGAATATGATGTAGTAATTGTTGGAGGTGGACCTTCAGGATTAACAACAGCTATAAAATTAAAACAGCTAGACTCTAATTTAAACATTTGTTTATTAGAGAAAGCATCTGAGATTGGTGCCCATATATTAAGTGGAAATGTTTTTGAAACTCGTGCATTAGACGAATTACTTCCAAATTGGAGAGAACTGAATGCACCTATTAAAACAAAAGTTAGTAAAGAAAAATTTTTATTTTTAAGTAAATCAAAATCATTAAGTTGGCCCACATGGCTGTTACCCTCAGTACAACAAAACCATAAAAATTATATTATTAGTTTAGCAAATTTATGTAGATGGTTAGCTGAGCAAGCAGAAGCATTGGGTGTTGAAATCTTTCCAGGCTTTCCGGCTAGTGAAATTTTATATAATGAAGATGGATCAGTTAAAGGTGTAGCCACTCAAGATATGGGTATTGATAAAGAGGGAAATAAAAAAGACAGTTACGAACCTGGTATTGATTTACTTGGAAAAGTTACAGTTTTTGCAGAAGGATGTAGAGGACATCTTGGAAAACAGCTAATTCAAAAATTTGAATTGAATAAAGGTAAAGATCCTCAGCAATATGGAATTGGATTTAAAGAAATTTGGGAAATAGATGAAAAAAATCATGAAGAGGGCTTGGTGATGCATACTGCAGGTTGGCCATTAGATAATAATACTTATGGCGGAAGCTTTATGTATCACGCTGAAAACAAGCAGGTATTTTTAGGTTACGTTATTGGTCTAGATTATAAAAACCCTCATTTGTCACCATTTGATGAGTTTCAAAGGTTCAAAACTCATCCTGCAATTAGAAAAGTTATAGAAGGTGGTAAAAGAATTTCATATGGAGCTCGTGCTTTAATCGAAGGTGGATTTCAAAGTTTGCCTCAAATGTTTATGCCTGGAGCTTTACTTGTTGGTTGTGACGCGGGCACTTTAAATATGCCTAAAATAAAAGGGTCTCACACTGCAATGAAAAGTGGAATAATAGCTGCAGAGACCATTGCTGAACATTTAAAAGAAAATAAAAATCTTTCTATTTTTGAAGATAAATTCAAAAAAAGTTGGCTTTATGATGAATTGTTTAGAGCAAGAAATGTTAAGCCAAGTTTTAGTTGGGGTTTAATTCTTGGAATAATTTTTACTGGAATAGATCAATTATTGTTCAAAGGTAAATTACCTTTCACATTAAAACATAAACATGCAGATCATGAAACTTTAAAACCAGCTAGTGAAATGCCAAAAATAGATTATCCAAAACCAGATAATGTTATTACTTTTGACAAAACAAGTTCTGTTTATCTAACGGGAACAAATCATGCTGATAATCAACCAGTTCATCTAAAATTAAAAGATCCTGAATTACCAATTAAATACACCTTAGAAAAGTTTGATGAACCTGCGCAAAGATATTGTCCAGCTGGAGTTTATGAAGTTCAAAACGAAAATGGTAAAAATAAGTTTGTTATAAACTCTCAAAATTGTATTCATTGCAAAACTTGTGATATCAAAGAACCATCACAAAATATTACTTGGGTTACACCCGAAGGTGGAGGTGGTCCAAAATATGGTAATATGTAATTAGTTAGTTAAAAATTTTATTAAAATTACAATTATACCAATTATAATAGCCCAAATAAAAAGATTATTAAAAAATATTTTTCTATTTTTATTTGCATAAAGAAATCCAGGTAAGATTAGAACAAGAATTAAAATTAGATATACTACAGATATAATTTCATCATTCATTTAAATGACTTAAGAAAGATCTATTGCAAATTTTTTTAAAATTTCGATAGGTAAAATTTTTAATGTATTTTGATGAGTGCTTTTTAAATATATAGGACATCCTTTACCTGCCTCTACTGCTTTTGCATACCAACTTGCGCATACACACCAACCATCTCCATTTTTTAAACCAGGAAAGCCAAATTCAGGATGAGGAGTAATTAGATCGTTCCCAGCTTCTTTACACCATTCTAAGAATTCATCAGTAACTTTTGCACAAACAGTATGCACTCCATGGTCATTTTCATCTGTATTACAACATCCATCTCGATACCAACCGGTTAACGGATCAAGCGAACATTGTTCTAGATCTTGTCCTAGAACATTTTTTTGTTTGTCACTCATTTAAATTTTTGTTGGATTGGGTTGTCCTTTATATACTTCTTCAGGATCAAATTTTTTTTCTGTTTCTAAAAACTTCATTTCAATTTTTCTACCATTATCAATTGGTCCTAACGGAATAGACCTATAAAAACACGATCTATAACCAACATGACAACTCGCACCATCTCCTATATCGACTGTAAGCCAAACAGAGTCTTGATCATCATCAATTCTAATTTCTGTAACTTTTTGGGTAAATCCACTTGTTTTTCCCTTATGCCAAATAGCTTTTCTAGATCTACTAAAGTAGTGAGCTTCTTTCGTTTCAATAGTTTTTTTAAAAGCTTCAACATTCATATAACCGTGCATTAGAATATCTTTTGTCTTCGAACACATTGTAATAACTGGAATAAGTCCATCATTATCAAATTTTGGTGAAAGAAGATTACCTTCTTCTATTTCGACAACATTTTCTCTTTTTTTGAACATACAATGTGATTATGTAGCATATATAGAGATATATTAAATATTTTAAAAATGAGATTTTATAGGTATAAAAACGCTCAATGAAATTAGTTAAAGAAACAGATAGCCAAGATACAAAAAAGGTTTCAGATCAAGAAGCTGAAGAAGCCTTTAGAACAATCTTAACTTGGATGGGTGAAGATCCATCAAGAGAAGGATTGTTAGAAACTCCAAAAAGAGTAACAAAAGCATTTAAAGAATACTTTGCTGGCTATGGTGAAGATGCAAATAAAATTTTAGAAAAAACATTTGGTGATGTTGAGGGATATGACGATATGGTTGTTGAAAAAAATATTTCAGTAACAAGTCATTGTGAACACCATATGGCACCAATTGTTGGTACTGCACATGTTGCTTATATTCCAAAAGAAAGAGTAGTTGGCTTAAGTAAACTTGCAAGAGTGGTTGAGGTTTTTTCAAAACGGTTGCAAACACAAGAAAGATTAACAATGCAAATTGCACAATCTTTGATGTCAGCTTTAGATGCTAAAGGCGTTGCGGTAACTATTGATGCAGCTCATCAATGCATGACAATGAGAGGTATTAAAAAAGAAAATGCAACAACAGTTACAAATTATTTTTTAGGTCAATTTAAAGAAGATCTTTCGATTCAAAATAGATATTTAAGATTTATCAGCAAATAAAGTGTCTACTCAATTTAAAGCATTAATCATCGATCAAGAAGGTGAGGGGTTAAAGCGAGAAATTAAATCTGTTGATCAATCATTTTTAAAACATGGTGATGTTTTGGTTAAAGTTGATTATTCATGTTTAAACTATAAGGATGCACTTATCTTAAATAATGGTGCAAGACTTGTTAAAGAGTATCCTCATATACCTGGAATAGATTTTTCAGGAACAGTTGTGGATAGCGAAAGTGACAAATTTAAAAAAGATGATGATGTTATACTAACTGGCTGGAGAGTTGGTGAAATTTTCTATGGTGGATATTCTCAATTTGCAAAAGTTAATTCAGATTTTCTAGTAAAGAGACCCAAGGATTTAACTGCTAAACAATCAATGATTATGGGCACAGCTGGATTAACAGCTTTATTATGTGCTTTTGCAATTAAAGCAAGAGAAGAACTTTTGTTAGGTGAAAAAGTAAATGATGTTCTTGTTACTGGTGCCTCTGGTGGAGTGGGAAGTATTGCGGTTATGATTTTGGCAAAGTTTGGTTACAACGTTACAGCAGTAACTGGAAAAAAAAGTAATGAGGAGTATCTAAAAACGATTGGTGCAAAAACTGTTATAAATAAAGAAGAATTAGATAAAGATCCTCGACCACTAGATAAAGGTCTATGGGATGGTGTGGTTGATACTGTTGGTGGAAAAATTTTAGCTAATGCTTTAGCTCAGACAAAAGATAATGGTATTGTAGCAGCATGCGGAAATGCAGCAGACATAAAACTTAACACAACTGTTATGCCATTCATTATTCGAGGGGTTAAACTGTGGGGAATAAATTCAGTTACTGCTTCTATAAAAAGAAGAGAATTTGTGTGGAATGAAGTTTCAAAAATTATTAATTTTGAACTTTTAGAAAAATCAATCAAGACTATTGGACTAGAAGAACTGATTGAAACTTATTCAAAAATGTTAAAAGGAGAAACATCAGGCAGATATATAGTTGATGTAAATAAATAATGGATTGGGATAAATTAAAAATTTTTCATGCTGTAGCAGAAGCTGGAAGTTTTACTAATGCCACAATAAATCTAAACTTAAGTCAGTCAGCAATTAGTAGACAAATTCAATCATTAGAGCAAGATCTTAAAGTTCAGTTATTCGAGCGTCATGCTAGAGGTTTAACATTAACCGAAAATGGAGAATATGTTTTTAAAACTGCTCATGAAGTTATCAGTAAACTTAAAGAAGTTGAAACATCATTAGGTGACCAAAAAAACAAACCAACAGGAAAATTAACAATAACAACAGTCAGAAGTTTTGGTACACACTGGTTAACGCCAAGAATTGAAGAGTTTATGAGACTAAATCCTGAAATAGAAATTGAACTGGTATTTGATGATAAAGAACTAGATCTTAGTACAAGACAAGCAGATATTGGTATTTTCATGAGAAGACCAAAACAATTAAATTATATTCAAAAAAAATTAGTTGATATCAAATACTATATATATGGATCTAATCGATATCTTGAAAAATATGGAATGCCAAAAACAATAACTGATTTAAATAAACATAAATTTATTTCATTTGGAAAAGGAGCGCCATCCCCAGTTTATAATCCTGATTGGGCATTGAAGCTTGGAATGCACGATGGTAAAAAAAGAAAATCAATTATGAAAGTAAACAGTGTCATGGGTTTACTATTGGCTGTAGAATCTGGTGTTGGTCTAGCGGCTTTACCAGAATATTTAGTCACAAACTCAAACAATGTAATTAAAGTATTACCTAAATCTGAGGGACCGATAACAGAAGCTCATTTTGTATATCCTCAGTCATTAAAAAATACAGCTAGAGTTCAAGCTTTTAGAAATTTCCTTTTCAGTAAAATTGGTGATTGGAAATAAATCTCTATTTATATTGACAAATAGTTAGTAAAATGCGAATGATAATCATTCTCAATTAGAGAAATATCAAAATAATTTACTAACAA
>Ga0255770_10002456_pt1 | contig 16572 bp, 18 predicted proteins | sample 071ome_22_FD_179968 | JGI IMG/M metagenome (GOLD analysis project Ga0255770, IMG submission 179968) | Coastal salt marsh microbial communities from the Groves Creek Marsh, Skidaway Island, Georgia - 071404AT metaG (version 2) | ecosystem: Environmental > Aquatic > Marine > Intertidal zone >... | reverse complement strand
CCCATTAGCGCCGATGGTACTTGGGGGGCAACCCCTTGGGAGAGTAGGACACTGCCGACTTTTAATGAAGAGCCCCTAGGAAACTAGGGGTTTTTCTATTTTAATAAATAATTACGAATACCCGCTACTTGCATTTCGAAATGGACATTATTTGTATAGTTATCAATTGTTTCTTTATCAATTCCTAAAAATTCGTAATTTGTTCTGACCCATTGCTCCATTATTGCACCCGCTTCTTTATTTGAAGTTTCAGGTAAATTTTTAATAAATTTAATCCATACTTCAATACTTTCCTTTGCATTAGTAATTAAATCATATGGGTTTTTATGAATTCCAAAATGAGCTAAAGCTAAATTATTAAGCTCTAATTTTTCAAATTTTTCAAGTGTTTCAAATAGTACCTCTTTATCAAAATCTGGTGGAGGGAGATTTGGTTGGACAAAATTTCCATGAGGATATATTAAACCTAGAGTATCTCCAATAAACAATGTTTTTGAAACGTCATCATAAAATGAATAGTGGTGCTTGGCATGACCGGGATCATGATAAGCTTTTAGTTTTCTATTACTTCCTAAGTCAATAAATTCGTTATCACTTAATGTTTTTATTTTATCAATTGGAGTAGGTTTTATTTTGCCCCAATTCTCAACTAACCATTTCTCAGTATAAATATCTGAAACAGCTTTCCATAATTTTTCTGGATTTGGTAAATGTTTTAAACCCAATTCATGTATATATACAAAATGTTCTTCATATTTTTCAACAAGGTGACCAATTCCACCTATATGATCTAAATGTAAATGTGTCATTGCTGATCTATTTACTTCATTTATACCTAAACTTTCTAGGCTTGATATCAAGTATGGAAATGAGTTTGATGGACCAACTTCAATTAATATTGGATTAGTTGAATCTATATAGTAACAAGACATTCTTCCTGGTTTATTTTCCATGAAAACATCAATTTGATAAATATGATTATCAAATTTAATTATGTCCTGTTTCATATATATATTTTTGCATATAAAAGTTATAAACTACACTGTTTAAATGAAAGTTTCTTTATCAAGCACTGCAGAATATAGCTCTAAAGCAGCTGAATCAATTAAAGACTTAAAACCAAATGCTGCTGATGTAATGATAACAAGTATTGTAACCTCTATGGTTACCGATCTAGGCGTAGTTGCCCCAACATCCTCAGGCCTTTTAACTCTTTATGATGGTAAAACTAATAAATCGCACACAATAGATGGCTATTTTGTTTCACCTAAAAATTTTAAAGGTAATGACCATGAAGAGCATAGGGTAGTGTTAACTTATGGTGGACATGTAGAAACATGTAAAGGGGCAAATACATTTGCAGTTCCTGGTATATATAAAATTTTGGATTTTTTATATCAGAATTATGCATCACTTCCTTTATATAAATTATTAGAATTTCCGATCAATATTGCAAAGAATGGATTTAAATTAACACAACCAACAAGAGATTACTTTCAACATTCATTAGAGCCAATTTTTATGTGGCACGACTATTCAAAAATAATTTTAAAAAATGTAGCAAACAATATAAACAACGGAATTGTTAAGTTAGATAAGTTAAGCGATTCACTTAATCATTTAGCAAATGAGGGTTTTAATGACTTTTATGAAGGAGATGTTTCTAAAGAAATACTTAAAACTGTAAAACAAGAGGGTGGACATGTAACTTCGGAAGATTTTGAAAATTATAAATTAATTGAAGATAGTAAATTCAATTTTACTTATAAAAATTTAAATCTTACTGGCCATGCTGGGCCATCTATTGGGGGATTAATGGTTTTAAAATATATTGAAGAACTAAATAAGGGCAAGAGCATCCAATCATTAATAGATGTTTATAAAAAAAGAAAAAATAATTATGAATTTTTTGGTGATAGACAAACAATCATAAAACAAGAAATCTTTAATCTCTCTCGTTCCTCTTCTACGATTCAAGTCAATACCTCAGATGATTTGAATAATCATTTTTCAATAACATTTTCAAGTGGCTACGGTTCTGGCGTCTTATGTCCAAATACTGGGATGTATTTCAATAACTCTCTTGGTGAAATAGAACTTAATCCTCAAGGCTTCTTAGGAGATACAAAAGGAGATAGATTAATATCGAACATGAGTCCTTTAATAATTAAAACCGATGATGGAATTACAACTATAGGATCTCCAGGAGCAGATCGAATTAGTTCTGCTATTGCACAAGTCTTAATAAATTATTCTATGAACAATGACTGGAAACAAGCTATTGATGCTCCTAGGTTTCATGTTAATGGTGATGGTACAGTTAGAGCAGAACCTGGTTCATTGGAGATTGATAAAAATATTACAATCACAGAAGACTACGATATGTATTTTGGTGGTGTTTGTGTTTCAGGATTAAATAATGGTGTTTTTTCACATGGAGACAAGAGAAGAGGAGACACTTCATGGAAAAATTAAATAATATACCACATAAATTCCTTTTTTATGTTGGTTTTTTTATTGTTTTAATATTTTTGAGTCTTTCATACTGGCAATTTACTAGTTTCCAAGATGATAAAATTACACTAAATGAATTTAAAAATAATAATATATCTTCATCTATTTCAATATCAGATCTTTATTCAAATAATAATCAAAACGTATTTGAATTTAACAAGGTTGTAATTAAAAATAGTAAAAATTTTACAAAAATAAGTGATTGGTATTTACGCTCAAGAGTAAATAATGGTCAAAATGGTTTTCACTTAATCACTTTGTATAAAGAAAGTAATAATGATAAATACTTATTAGTGAATAATGGTTGGGTCCCATTAGATAAAAATGTAAACAAAACTTTTCCAAAGGAGGAGATATTATTTGTTGGTAGACTTATGAAATACGATCAACAAACTTTTGGTCAAGATGATATTTCAAATTCTGAGTATTTATTTAGGATAGACAAAGATTTTATTGAATCAGAAACAAATGTAATACTACCTAATTATTATCTAACGCTTACTGAAGCTTGTGGGGGTGGAGTAGAGTGTATAAATCTAGAAGAACCTTATGATGCACCGCATTTAAGTTATGCTTTACAATGGTTATTTTTTGCTTCATGTTTAATTATTGTTATATTAAGAAAAAATAGGATTATATGATAAATAAACTTCAATTAGATGATTTTGAATTATCGTACACTTCTGAAGGAGAGGGGAGAGATGTACTTTTTTTACATGGATTTCCTTCTAATATGTTCTTTTGGGATGACATAAAAAACGATTTGAAAGATAAATTAAGAGTTACAGTTGTTGAGCAAAGAGGTTACCCTCTATCATCCATTCAAAATTCTATAGTAAGCGACTTTAATATTGAAAACTTATCACTAGATATAGAAAATTTAATAAATAAACTAAACCTTTCTAATAATCTAACTGTAGTCGGACATGATTGGGGTTCTATTGTTGCATGGTCCATAGTTTGTAGGGGAAATGTGAAAATAGACAAACTAGTTTCTATATGTGGCGGTACTGAGTTTCCTTCATCAAATGTTTATGATAAATTAATCTTTAATAAAGGACAGCACTATATAAGTTCATTTCAAAATCCTGAAAAAGCAAATAAAATACTTTCAACAAATCTAGATTTATTCTTTAGATCTGCATATAGAGTAACTCCAAAAATAGACTACCAATTAATAGATCTATCATTGAAGAATTTATTTACTACACATAATCTAGATAGCAAAATACATAATATTGATATTGATTCGTTAATTAACCATTTTGAAAACGGAATGACACAATCCATATCATGGTATTCGAACATAGATTATAATCTAGAACTTTCTAGTCAATGGAGAAGAGTACATGACATTGAAGTAACTTTTTTATTTGGCGAAAATGATGCTGCTGTAAAATTAAACGAGAAAATGATTAACAGATTAAATTCATCAGGAACAAATGTGACAGTTAAAGAAGTTAAGAATGCGGATCATTGGCTACCATTAACACATAAGGAGAGTGTAATTCGTGAGATTATTTAAACTATACATTTGTCCTATAATATATATTATGTTGCGTTATGTATAAACACGTTCTACATGATCACTTAGATGGTGGTTTAAGGCCTTCAACTGCGAAGGAATTAGCAGAATCTATTAATTACAAACCCTTACTTAATATAGATAACGTAGAAAGTTTTTTTGATAGATCTAGTTCAGATTCTTTAGAAGAATATCTAGAAGCTTTTACCCACACAATTGCCTTAATGCAAAATTATTCATCAATTGAGAGAATAGCATTTGAAGCAGCTGAGGATATGCATTTAAATGGTATTAATTTTTATGAATCAAGATATGCTCCATTTTATTCAGCAAACAATGAATTGACTCCCCTAGATGTTATTGATGCAGTTAATTCTGGTTTTAAAATTGCTGAAAATACATATGGAATAAGATCAGGATTAATATTATGCGGTATGCGTCATGACACAAAAGATGTTATAAATGTTGCAAATCTATGTTTAGAAGCGAAAGATAAAATAATTGGATTTGATATTGCAGGGCCTGAACTTAACTTTCCTCCTTCATTATTTAGAGAAAGTTTTAAAAAGGTCAAAGAATTAGGCGTTAATATTACAATTCATGCTGGTGAAGGAGACGGTGTAAATTCAATAATTGATGCTCTCGATAATGGAGCCATGAGAGTTGGTCATGGTGTAAGAATTATTGAAGATATATACAACAATAAACCTGGAGAAACCGCAAAGAAAATTATTGAACAACAAATACCTTTAGAAATCTGCATAACTTCCAATATTCACACAAATATGTACGAAAATTTCGATTCGCATCCAATTGTTGACTTAATTGCTTTAGGATTTAATGTTTATCTAAACACAGATAATAGATTAATGAGTAATACTTCTATATCAAAAGAATTGGAAATAGCGAAAAGTTTGGGAATAGAAAATGTTGAAAATTTACTCAAGTACTCAGCTAGCGATAGCTTCTTTGACTAGATTTTCATTGTCCTTAGTTAAGAAGTTATAAAACTGTTGTTCGTTTATAAGCTTAAATGTATTCATTGGGTACAGTTTTCTAGCTAGTTTAATTTTACGTTGCTTCTTTGTTATAAGCTTTTGATCCATGGTTGTAATTTCTATATAAATATCCATTTCCGGTAAGTAAAAGTCAGGAGTAAACATCATTTTTATAGCACCACTACCCCACTTCAAAGGAAAGCTCTTAGGTTCATAAATCCATTTAATATCAAATAAATCTAAATGGTTTGCAAATATCTTTTCTGATTGATGAGCAAATTTCATCTATTAGCAGCTGAAACTTTATCAGGATAAAGTGATAGTATTTCAGCTTCCGTTTCAGTGTGTACAGGCCCTAGTGATATACCAAAAACTGCTTGACCTTTTTTTAGTAAGTCAATCATTTGGTCATTGTCAGTTAAAACATAGATAGATGATCCATCAGAAAATATAGAGACGTCTGAAATATTAGAGTTTTTTCCTAATATTTTGTTTACATTTTTTAATGCAATTCTAATTTTTTGTAAACTTATACCAGCAGACCTTAGCTTCTTTACTAATTTCACTAAAACAATATCATTGAAGGAGTAAATTCTATGAAATCCAGAACCTTTAATATTTCTAACAGATGCTTTAATTAATTTTGTTGTAGTCCAATGATCAAGTTGTCTGTAAGATATACCAGTAATTTTACATACTTCTGGACCTGTGTAACCCTGCTGCATATGATTAATCTACTATGATTATTTTTTTTATCAAGGTTTTAGGAAAAATCGTTAGGATTAACATTGTCAATGAAATCAATGAATTCATCTAAATCAACTGATTTCTCATCATAAATTTCTATAGAATTATTAATAAATAGATCATAATCAACAGAAATCTTGGATGAAGTTCTTAATGCCAAAGCAATGGCATCACTTGGTCGACAAGATAATTTAACCTCACCATCATCAGTTAATAAACTAATTTCAGCAAAATAAGTTTTTTCTTGTATGTCCGTGATGCAAACTTCAATAATTTGAGAATTAAGTGATTCAATAATGTTTACAAGTAAATCATGTGTTTGTGGACGAGGGTGAACAAAACCTTCTTGTGCATATGCTATGGAAACAGCTTCTATTGTACCAATCCAAATTGGAAGAACTTTATTAGTATTTGGCTGCTGAAGAAGCATAATTGGTGTCTCAGTTTCTTCTTCTAATCGAATTGAACCTACTTCAACGTAAACTTTACTTTGCATAATTAAATTCTAATTAAAGTGTTACAAAAGATTATTTATTGAAGATATTATTTAGAAATCTATTTGACCAATGAAAATTGTATTCAATTTTTTTTGTAGCATTAATTTTATATTTTCTTTCTTCATTGATTTCTGGATAAAATATTTTAAATATATTATTTTTAATGGAAACTGAATAAGTTAATTCATCATCGTCTAATTTTTTAAATATATAGAAATCTTTATTATTTTTTATCATGTTTACATTCTTTGAATTTTTAATTTTAAATATGTCAGTTTCTTTATCAAGTATTTGAACATTGTCGTAATTATTCTTTGATTCTTGATATAAAATTTTTGTATCTAAAAAATGGTTTAACTTTTCTTCATCAACAAAAGATTTATTTACTATAGTTATTATTTTTCTATTGTTTTCTTGATTGAATCCAATAAATGTTAGTCCTGCATCGGATGTCCATCCTGTCTTAAGTCCAATGAATCCACTATTGATAATTAAGTTAGTATTTTTATATAATTTTTTATCCAATTTATCTAATAAAATATCTTCTTTACTTGTAATATCCAGCAATTTTGTATTTTCCAATATGTAAATGCTTAATTTAAGAAGATCATTAGCTGTAGTGACATGATTTACTTCATCCAATCCATCAGGATTGACAAAGTTTGTAGAATTCATCGACAACTCTTTACTTTTGTTGTTCATTTCATTAATAAATTTCTCATAACTTGAAAAAACAGAATTAGCTACAATAAATGCTGCATCATTGGCGGAATAAACTAATAAAAGCTCTAAAAGCTCTTCAGTAGTGAGTGAGATGCCCTCTGGTATATAAGCAACTTTTCCCGAATATACATAATTTGAGGGATAAGAGGTAATAAATTCATGATTTAATGGGAAATTTTCATATAGTAAAAGAGCTGTCATTAATTTAGTTATAGATGCAGGAGCAATACTTGTATCAATATTTTTGGCGTACATAAGCTTTTTATATTCATAATCATATGAAAGATAAACCTCAGCTGTTATCGGTACTTCTACTGATTCCAGAGCGTTTACAGGTTGAATAAAGAATATTAAAACAAACGAGATTAGAATTATTTTTTTAATATTAACCCTTTAATAATTTTTGTTAAATTCTCAACAATTAATTCTTCATTTGTATTTTCATCTTGAATAGTGGATATCAAATAATCAGTAAAACCTTCCGTTCTATCAGCTACGGATTTAATTGTTGTAAAATTTCTAGGTTGAAGTCCTAATTCTAAAAAATATGACCAAGACTTTAATCTTTCAAGATCAAGATTATTATAAATTTCTTTCTCATCTTCAAACTCGTACTTTACTAATTCATCAAATTCTTTATCACTAATTCCAGAATTTTTTAAAACATCGTGTTTGCTATATTCTGAAATAATAATTCGTTTAGTATCCTTTTTGGTTAATAAGGATGAATTATTTTTAATTGCTTTTAAGCTATAAAATTGGTTTTCTTGTAGGTCTAGTATCTTATTTAATTTTTCTAAATCTTTTTCTGTGAATATTCTTGTGCCACCAGAGGACCTTTTTGGTTTTATTAATCCTTCCTTTTCTAAAAATCTTATTCTAGATATCGTTACTGATGGAAAACTTTTCTTTAATTCTTTTACTAATTGACCGATATTCATAATTAAACTTTTGTGAATAGTAGTTGAAACTTCCCAATTTGTAATTTATCACCAGATTTTATGTTTGCATGATTATCGATTAATTCATTATTAATGTAAATACCATTTGTGGAATCATTATCATAAATTTTGATTTCATCATTTATAATTTCAATGGAAGCATGATTTCTTGATACAGTTACATCATCAAGAATAACTTGGTGGCTTGATAATCTACCAATAGTATATTTACCATTTTGTAGGATCCAAGATGAAGACATCAATTCTAGATTTAATAATGTTAGTAAGAACTTAACATTATTATCGTTATCTTGTTTTTCAAGTGGTTTTGTGTGTTCATCCATGTTTATATATTAAGTTATATAAATATTCAAAAGCAACATAAAAATATAATAATAATGTTGCAATAGCTAACTCATCTATAAATAAAATTGAAATATCCATATTAAGTACATATAAACAAATAATAACAAACATAAGTACCGTTGATACTTTTCCTTTTTTAGAAACTTTTATCTCTCTTTTGGTGAACAAAACAATTAAAGATCCAATCAATATAAGTGTTTCTCTGACAATTATCCCTATTAGAAAATAAGTTGGTATGATCTCTCTTATCCAAGATAAAAGAAGAATAAATACGACTCTGTCTGTGAATGGATCAAGGATTGTTCCTAACTTTGAAACTAAATTAAATCTTCTAGCAACAATGCCATCTAATGAATCACTTAATCCAACTATTGCAATGAACACTATTAAAGTAACAACTTCAAAATCTTTAGGTGTAAATTGAAAGAAAATGACTATAACAATTATTAGGCGTGATAATGTTATTAAATTTGGTGCAAGGAAAATATCCTTAAATTTCAAATAAGACCCTTAACATCATGAGTTGCGATGTAGTGCTCATTACCAATATCAATCATAGGACTGTCTGAACCATGTTTATCAATAAGCGAATCGAGTTCATCGAAATTAATATCATAAACTTTTCTATCGTATGATGGATCTGGAACAGGAATAGAGGAAATTAATCTCTTAGTGTAGGGATGTACTGGATTATTTAACAACTCTTCAGTTTCAGCAATTTCTACAATTTTTCCATTAAACATAACTGCTATCCTATTACACATATATCTTGCTACTGCCAAATCATGTGTTATATAAAGATAAGAAACTTCTAGATCTTTTGCAAGATTTAACATTAAATCCATTATTGAAATTCTTATTGATACATCCAACATAGATGTTGGCTCGTCACACACCACAAATTTTGGTTTCATTATAAGAGTTCTTGCAATAGATACCCTCTGTCTTTGTCCTCCTGATAATTCATGAGGATATCTTGGCATGTAATTTTCAGGGGGTGTCAATCCAACAGTTTGCAGTATTTCAGCTACCGCCTCTTCTCTTTCATCTAAATCACCAATGTTATGTATATTAAGTGGTTCTAATATAATATCTTTAATTGTCCATCTTGGATTAAGAGATTCATAAGGATCCTGAAATATCATTTGAATATTTCTTCTAAATTTCTTTAATTCTTCACCTTCAAGTTCATCAATACTTTGCATAGTAGATGTCTCATTATTGTAGAAGTTAACCTCTCCCCCAGTTTTAGGATCTAGCAAGCATAGTGCTCTTGCAGTTGTAGTCTTACCACATCCACTTTGACCAACTAATCCTAAACTCTCACCAAAAGGAATTTCAAATGATATATCATCAACAGCTTTAACGGTTGCTTTTTTTCTTGAAAAAAATCCGCCTGAAACTTCAAAATACTTTTCTAAGTTCTTTACCTCAATAACATTTTTTTTCATTTATCCACACTCCACACAACATTTATCAGCAAAATGACCATTAGCAACTTCAATTAATCCCATTTCAGAATTGCCACTTTTACAATTATCTGACGGATCAGGACATCTAGGAGAAAAAGAACAACCTGCATCTTCGTCTATTAAGCTAGGCGGTTCTCCTTCTAATGATCTTAATTTTTTCTTTTCGCCAACTACAGATGGAGTAGATTCCAACAATAACCTTGTGTAAGCGTGCTTGGGATTACTGAATACTTGCTCTGTAGGACCAATTTCAACTATAGACCCAGCATACATAACAGCCATTTGATCAGTCATTTCTGCAATTACTGCAATATCATGAGATATATAAATTAAACTTAATCCTAAAAGTTCTTGCACTTTTTTAATCTCTTTTAGTATCTGATCTTGTATAACTACATCAAGTGCAGTTGTTGGTTCGTCAGCAATTACAACTTTTGGATCGCAAGATAAGGCAAGTGCTATAACAGCCCTTTGTTTCATACCTCCGGATAATTCATGCGGAAATCTGTTCATAATTGACGAATCTAAACCTACCATTTTAAATAAACTTTCAATTTTTTCAGTATTTTCAATTTTTGTGTTGTTAGGATAATGTTCTCTAATAGCTTCTCTAATTTGCTCTCCTACTTTTACTACAGGATTCCATGCATTCATTGCTCCTTGAAAAACGATACTGATTCCATCCCAACGTACTTTTCTTAGTTCTGATTCAGGCATGCCAACCATTTCTATTCCATCAAGCGAAATACTTCCACTAGATATTTTTGCATTGTCAGCTTGAAGTTGTAATAAAGACATTGCTACAGAGGTTTTGCCACAACCAGACTCCCCTACTAATCCAAAAGATTCGCCTTCTTTAACTGAAAAGGAAACATTTTTAACAGCAGAAACGTTTCCAGAAAGAGTTTCGTAATGCATATTCAAATCTTTAACTACTAATACATCTTTTGACATTTTTATCTCTTTCTCAATCTAGGGTTGAATACATCATCAAGACCTCTTCCAACTAGGTAAAAACCACCAGCTAAAAATGTAACTGCAAGGCCAGCAGGTAAAATTAACCACCAATATCTCATCCCAGAAAATATAAAGCCGTCAGTTTGTGAAAGATAAATCATTATTCCCCAACTCATGTCTATATTTAATAGACCAAGAAATGATAAAACTGATTCAGAAGCAATCGCACCTGTGACGCTAAAAACCATAAATAATAATGCTAATGGAGCAACATTTGGGAGAACATGTGAAAATAATATTTTCATATTAGATCCCCCTGTTATCCTTGCGGAATCAACAAAAGGTTTAACTTTAACTTGAAGAGCTTGTGACTTGATAGTAATCACAGATCCACCTAATCCGCCTAGTACTCCAAGAACAACTGCTAAGTGCCATACTTTTAGTTCTGCAAATGCTGAAATAATAAAAAGCAATGGTAAGCTTGGTAGCATTAAAATTAAATCTGATTGTCTCATTAAGTAAGCATCAATTTTTCCGCCAAAGAACGCTGCTATAGTGCCAAGAATTGTAGAAATACCAACACCTAGAGTTGCACTAAGCAATCCAAGAATAAAAGCTACTTGACTTCCTTCCATAATCTGGGAAAAAACATCCCTTCCTAGAGAATCAGTGCCAAGCAAATGTCTTTTTGAAGGTGGTGCTGGTTGAATGAACGTTTCATACATATCTCCTACTTCTACACCAGGCGCCATATAGAGCTGTTTAACGGTAATCTCCCCTTGTGAAGGACAGTCTGTATAAGATTCATATTTTTCCGTCGGATATTCATTTGGACATTCCACTACTAGCAAAGTATCCTTGATTGCCTCATACCCAACTACTGGATCATATACACCTTTATTCCATATTCCTGTAATAAACAAAAATGGTTGAAGTAACGCTAAAAATAAAAAGAATATAACGATGTACAAACCTATCATACCCAATTTACTTTGCTTAAAAAGTAGCCAATTTCTTTTTATTGCTTCTCTACGTAATTCTTTTTGTAAATTTTGATCTAAATTTTTATCCATAATTATCCTTGTGATTTAATTCTAATTCTTGGATCCAGATATGAATATGAAATATCTGCAAGCAAATGTGCGATCAGTGCAAATATACCAACAAATGAAAATGTTGCCATAGCAACAGGTATGTCCTCTTCAAGTACACTCTGAAGAAGTAACTGTCCCATGCCTGGCCATGAAAAAATTTGTTCCGTTAAAACTGAACCATCAATAATAGTTACAATTGTAAAAATAAATGAAGTCACTACAGGAAGAAGTGCAGTTCTAGCTGCATGTCTATCTCTAATTCTTTTTTGGCTAATTCCTTTTGCACGAGCCGTTAATATATAATCTTCTTTCAATACTTCCATCATTGTAGTTCTAGTTAATAATGCAGTTCCTGCGAAAGCAACTACTGTTACAACCATTACAGGGAGTATCATATGATATGCAATATCAGCAGCATAAGGTTTTTCAATTAATGCTTGACCTTGGTTCCAATAAAAATAACTACCGATAAATATAACAATTAAGCTTGAAAGCCTAATATTTCTTCTAAAGCTTAAAGATTCAATTCCTCTAGAAGCAATATAAGCTAGAAATTGAATAATGGATATAACAACAGTGAACTTAATCATTGATGTAAATACAACATCACTATCGAAAGGAGCATCATACCATTTTTCTGGATAAAGAAATTTACCAATTGGTAGCCAGCCTAATTTATAACCAAAAACCCACAACATCATTAAAGCAAACCAAGGATAAAATACTGTATAGGAGAATACAGATGTAACTGTTATCCATGTCTCAGCTTTGGAACCTCTTCTCCAAGCTAATACTTTTCCTATAAAAAAACCTGTATAAAAAGCTACTATATTAACAATAGAGAACAACATTAACGTTCTAGGAAGCCTTTCTGCAATTAACTCAATTGGAGTTTTTGGAAAATACTTATATGAATATCCAAAATCACCTTTAAAAAAATTTACGATATATAACTGAAGTCTTTCTGATAATGGTTTATCTAAACCAAAAGTTTCTAGGACTTTTTCGTATGCATCAGGTGGTAACGCAGGATTGAGCAACAAACTAGAAAAAGCATTTCCAGGTATTGCGTTGAATAATAAATATGAAAAAACGAGGAATAAGAAAAATACTATGATTAATTGAAAAATTCTTCTTAAGATATATTCTGCCATATTTTCCTTAACATTTTAAAATGGCGGGTAAATTACCCGCCATTTTAATAATTATTTTTATTAGCTAGATACTTTAACTAATGAAGGATAACCTCCACCAGTACCAGTTAACCCATCTAATACATCAGTGAATGGGAATTCTACATTACTTCTATATACCTCAAGTGTAGGTACGTTGAAAAGAACCAAGTATGGCATCTCTTCGAATAATATAGCTTCCATTTGCTGAGATATAGCAATAGCTTCTGCTACTGTTTTAGCTTTATTAAAGTCAGCTACTAATGCATCAAACTCCGCGTTGTTAAAACCAGGAGTGTTGTATCCACCTTCACAGGTGTCATTATATGATGCAAAGAATGACTCAGGGTGGTTAGGGAATGCACTTAAGCCCCAACCTAGCATGTAGAAGTACCAGTCTTCACATGTTTCAGGTGTGAAAACTTGATCTACAATAACGCTGAACCCTGTAGGTCTAGCTGTAACATCAAATCCAAGTTGTTGCATCCAATCAGCAATGAATAATGACATTGTTGATCTGAGTGGATCATAACCCGCACCAGGTGCGTAAAGCAACATATCACTCGGAGGTGTTTCACCGTTAGGTCCTTTAACACCTGTTGGTGCAACAGCTCTATCTGCTCCACCTGGGTGTGAACCCCAATCAGTTGCTGTCCATCCAGCAGCTTGAAGAATTTCTACGGATTTACCCCATCTTTCTTCAGCTGAAAGTCCAGCACAATCAGCAAGTACACCTGTTACTGGTGCTACCCATGCAGTCAATGCTTCTGGCATTTGACCATCCATGTTTACAGCAACACCTTGTAGAACGTTGTTCAAAACAAATTCTTTATCAGATATACAAGCAACAGCTTGTCTAAATGCTTTGTCACTACCAGGGAATATTCTTGTGTTAAAAGCCATGTAACGCATACCGTTTCCTAAGTTTGCGACTGTTTCAACACCAGGTACTCTTGATAACTGGTCAAAGAGATTTCTTTTAACACCTAGTGGGTTAAGAACGAAATCAACTTCGCCATTTTGAAATGCTAAGTAAGCTGCATCCTGATCACCATAAAGAGTGAACTCAACAGTTCCAACATATGGACCTTCAGTATAAGTGAATGAATCACCAGTTGTATCGCCGAAAGACATATCAACGACCGGTGCTACACCATTATCTAATTTATACTCGGTACCACTCTTATATATAGTTGTTTCGCCACCGAACCACATGGTATCTGCATCATATGCCCAAGTGTAGAATGCACCTTGTTCGACTTTGTCGTATTCAAATGCACCTACAACAGGAGCTGCAGAACCATCTGCTGCAAGCAATTCTTCTCTAGATGTTGCATATTGTGACCAATATGTTTCATTTAGGAAAGGAGCTTGTGCTTTTTCATATTGCCATGCAGACAATCCAGCATCAAAGTTCAATGTCCATTCAACTGTGTAATCATCTAATGCAACCAATGAAACTGTACCAGCAACATAATCTTCAGCACTTGTGTCAGTACCTACTGCTTGTCGATAGTAAATTTCCCAGTTACTTAACAAACCGAGTTCGTTAACAATATTATATGTCCAAACAAGGTCATTAGCTGTTATCTCATCTCCATTACTCCACATAAATCCTTGGTGCATTGGAACTGTATAAGTCCATGTTCCATCACCATTATCAACTGAAGTTTCAACTAGCTCTGATGCCATGAAAGTAGTCAATTGATAGTTAGGATATGAAATACTGAAAAGAGAAGCTGCTTGACCAGACATTACATACTGTGTCCAAACATCTGTGTTTGTATCAAGATAATTCCAATAGTTTTGTGTTTGAGGATCTGAAAAAATCGCCATCTTATAAACACCATCAGGTCCTGATGGAGCTGCTTCCTCAGCTGGTGCTGCAGTAGTTGCTGGTGCTTCAGTAGTTTCAGTTGCTTCTTCAACAACTTCTTCTTCTGCTGTATCGCCACCACATGCGACTACTACTAATGCAAAAACTGAGAAAAGTAATATAAGACGCCAAGTTTTGGATCCCTTGAAATTACTCAATTTCTCTCCTTTTTGTATACAAAAAATCCACATAAATGTGGATGTATTAATATTAGAAAATTTCTGTGCTTATTCAATCCTTAATTATTTTTTTTATAAATAAAGTTGATAATTTATTACTAAGTAATTAGTCGGAAAATTAACTGATAAAATCTAATAATTAAGTAAAAACCTGCAAAAAAAACAACTAATTTAAAACCAAAACTATGCATTTATTTTTATCCTAAAAGCGATATCGCTCATATTGAATTTTTCTCTTATGTTGTTCTCAATAAAAGATAAATAATTTTTTGGAATTCTAGAGCTTAATGAAAATCCAAATTCAGGTGGTTTAGTTGAATACTGTGTAACAAACTTTAATTTAGCTCTTTTACCTCGAAATGGATGAGGAGGTGACTTAACCCATAATTCTCGAAAATAGCTATTCAACTCAGAAGTAGATATTCGAAAACTCAGCTGTTCTTCAATGAAATCTATATTTTTAGCAATTTGATTAATATTTTTTAAATTTAATGCAGAAACTCTAATCACATTTACCCAACGGTATTGTTTTAAGTCTCTCTTTATGGAATTGTTAATATCTTCTTTTTGTTCTGTGTCTAAAAGATCCCATTTATTAAGTATCAACACTGGTGTGACAAAGTTCTCAATTGAACTGTTTAAAATTCTTTTGTCTTCAAATGACAAGCCAACTCGGGAGTCAACAACTATTAAGGCAATATCAGTATTTTCAAGAGACTTAATAGAAATTTCTGAAGAATATCTGTCAATCTGGTCCTTTTGTTTTTTTCGTGGTATCCCAGCAGTATCAGTAATTAAATATTTTCTGTCATTTGCTTCTAAATTTTCTTCAATTTTATCTCTTGTAGTACCTGGTACTTCTGAGACAGTTGATCTTTCTTTATTTAATAAAGCATTAAACAAAGTTGATTTTCCTGCATTTGGTCTACCAATAATTGTTAAAGAAGTAGTTTGATTATCTTCTTTCTGAGATCTCATGGCAATATTACTGAGATAAGCATGTATTTGTTCTAATCCTAGCTTGTGGTAACTAGAAACAAAAAAGTATTCATTATATATATATTTATATAAACGTTTATCAAGAGAATTTTTATCAAAATTTTCACACTTATTAAAAACTGTTACGACGTCATTTGAAAGACTCTTTTTATTTATGATATTGAAAATTGAATCTAAGCCAGAGAAGTCTTTGGTATGTACATCAATTACAAAAAATATTTTATCAGCATCTTTAATAAATTTATCAATATTATTTTGATAATTTATATTAAATTCATCTGGTGTTTCTAAGAACCCTGGAAGATCTGAGATTAAAATCTTTCTATCATTTTCATAACTAACTATTTTTGATATTTTGTCTCTTGTAGTGTTAGGTTTTGAACCAATAATTGAAGTTTTATTCTTGGTTAAAGCATTAATTAGTGTGGATTTACCTGAATTAGGTAAACCTAGTAATAAAATCTCTGCTTCTTTATTTTTTATCATATTCTAAATATAGCTATTCTAATTCT
>Ga0255770_10002453_pt1 | contig 16587 bp, 10 predicted proteins | sample 071ome_22_FD_179968 | JGI IMG/M metagenome (GOLD analysis project Ga0255770, IMG submission 179968) | Coastal salt marsh microbial communities from the Groves Creek Marsh, Skidaway Island, Georgia - 071404AT metaG (version 2) | ecosystem: Environmental > Aquatic > Marine > Intertidal zone >... | reverse complement strand
CAATCGCTGCTGATCCGGCGGGATGCCCTCTTTGTCTTGGATTTTCGCCTTGACGTTGTCGATGGTGTCCGAAGACTCGACTTCGAGGGTGATCGTCTTGCCCGTGAGCTGTTTGATTTGGAAAGAAGAGAGAAAAAGGAAAAAACGGAGTGGTGAGTAAAAAGGTCCAAAGAATGCAAGGCAAAAATCGAGAATCGCGCGCGCGCGCGCGGATGTGGTGGCGATAAAACGAGGAAAACGCGTCGAGAGACCGTCTCCTTCTCGCGAATCACACACGCAACGACAAATAAACGCGCTATTTCCGCCCTCGCGCCCTCGCATCCACCTCCTCGATCGTATTTTCCGGAGATTTCCACGACACGCGGAGGGTTTGTCTCTTCGCGAGAGCCCGGGGAACCCCGGACGCGCGAAATCGCGCGCTCCAAACGCCGTCGCGACGGTGGAAGACGCGATCAGAGCGCCTAGACGCCAAAAGACGATACTAAACGACGCGATGAGACGCGAACAACGACGAGGACGATGCGCGCATACTTACAGTTTTGACAAAGATTTGCATGTTGGTTCTCTCGCTTCTGTTTGTGAGGCTTTTTTGAGTGTGAGAGGAAACGGGAAGAGAGAGACGGGAGCAGGGAACCAATCGACCAAAAAAAAGGACTCGCCTTAAAAAAGAGTCTGTGTGGTAAATAATAGTAACAACAACAACAAATATGTGTGTCTCTCTCTCTCTCACACACACTCGGCGATAAAAAATGAACTCATTTAGTAATGAATGTTCGGGTTTTGAACTCTGGCGATATCCGCGTCGACCATCTCCTCGACTAACGCTTGCAAACTCGTTTGCCTCGGGTTCCACTTCAACTTTTCCAACGCCTTGGCCGGGTTACCCAAAAGTTGCTCGACTTCCGCCGGACGGAAATATCTCGGGTGCACTCTCAACAACGTTTTACCGGTCGCTTTTTCCACGCCGTGTTCTTCAACGCCTTCGCCTTTAAACTCGAGCTCCATGCCGGCGTGCTTGAACGCTCTGGCCGCGAACTCGCGAACGGTGGTCATCTCGCCCGTCGCGACGACGTAGTCTTCCGGTTTATCTTGCTGTAAGATTTTCCACATGCACTCGACGTAATCTCTCGCGTGGCCCCAATCTCTTTGCGCGTCCAAGTTACCCAAATACAAGCACTTTTGGTTCCCTAACTTGATGTTCGCCACGGCTAAAGTGATTTTTCTGGTGACAAAAGTTTCCCCTCTTCTCGGCGATTCGTGGTTGAACAAAATCCCGTTGCACGCGAACATATCGTAAGACTCACGGTAGTTCACCACGGCCCAAAAACCCATCAATTTCGCAACAGCGTACGGCGAACGCGGATAAAACGGCGTCGTTTCAGACTGCGGAATCTCTTGCACTTTACCGTACAACTCCGACGTCGAGGCTTGGTAAAACTTACACGTTTTACTTTGCCCGGTTAATCGAATAGCCTCCATGATGTTCAACACACCAACGCCATCAACCTCCGCGGTGAACATCGGCATTTGGAAGGATACTTGCACGTGCGATTGCGCGGCCAAGTTGTATACCTCCGTCGGTTTAATATCTCTCACGATCCCGACTAAAGCGTGTAAATCAGCCATGTCCCCGTAGTGCAAGAAAAATTTATCTCCGTTTGGATAGTCGGGCTGTAAGATGTGCTCTAAGCGCGGATGGTTGTACGCACTCGATCGTCTTTTGATCCCATGGACGATGTAACCTTTCTCCAACAACAATTCAACCAAGTACGAGCCGTCTTGGCCGGTCACGCCGGTGATGAACGCGACTTTACGGTTCGGGTCATTCGCGAGGTCGTCGTAGTTGATCGAACCAATCTTGTAATCGTTCGGCTCAAAGTTCGTCTCCGTGGACGTCGGAACCGGAACGAGAGAGGATTTCAATTTCGGGGAAACAACAGGTGGCATGATTCCGCGCGAGTCTCTTTCTTTTTTACGAAGTGGCGTTTGTGCGCGACCGTCTCGGAAAAAAATTTGTGAGGACGATTATTGACTCGTTTTTTTCCGAGACGAGGTTGTTGCTTACCACTTTAGTGTTGCGAATGGAAAAGGACTTCTGTTGGTATTTCGCGTTTAGATTTAGAACGCCCGCGGGGGTGCAAAAACTTTTCGAATGTATACGGTACCTGTTTTTTATTCATTATATCAACGCGACTCGTTTATTCTCTCTCTCTTTTTCTCTCTTCCCATTCCTTTCTCTCTTTCTCTCTACATCTTCTCCAACGGCTCGATCATTAACAAACGCAAACCGTTATCGAGGACTTGTCGCAACGCCGTCAAATAGTGCACGCGTTGCCACATGGCGTTTTTGTTCCACATGTGTTCGCCTTCTTTGACGTGATTGGTCATCGGGAGAATGCGGACACCGGCCGGGCCGTAGTATCCAGAAACCGCGCGGACCATGGCGTTGAGGAACTCGCACACTTTGTGCGTGCCGTAGGAAGGTAAAGCGGGAGGTTCCGGGAGTTTCGGCAACGCGGCTTCGCAAAGCATTTGGGAGAAGGGTAATACGTATTCCATGAGCAAGGCCCACTCCTTATCGTCAACTAACTCGTCGAATTCCATTTCTTTGATATTTGCGAGTGGTGGAAGCTCGCCGGTGGCGACTCTCGATTCGTATCTGGCTATAACTGATCGTAAACGAGTAGAGTTGTAGAGGATGAATGGCGCCGAGGCGTCCTCGAAATCGGTAATTTTCGCAATGTCGAAGTTGATTTGCGTTTGACAGGAGCACGAAAGGAGAGCGTATTTCATGGCCGCGGCGGAGACTTCGTGAGTGACACTCTCGAACGCTTTTTCGTCGACTTGTTCGCCTTTATCTTCGGATTTCTTCGCCATTTTCTCTTTGATGATATCTTTCAAATCTTGGTAGAGGTCGTCGGCTAATAAGTATCGACCGCGACGACCGGACATTTTCCCGGTGGTGAGTTTGACCAAATCGTAAGAAAGGTGGTATTGACGGCCTTTCATCGCTGGATTCATCATGCACATTCCAAGCGCTACTTTCTGTTGCGCCAAATCTTGCTCGGAGCAGATGATGTTCAAGATTAAATCCGACATGGAGGCTTTCTTGAACGAGTAGACAATGTCGCGGTAGGTGTACAAAGTAGAGCCATCCGGACGCAAAACGTACAACGGCGGGTAGTCTTTTTGGTAGCCACCTTTGCCGATTTTAAACTTTTGGTCGCGAATGAACGCATCCATATCTAAATACGCGCCCTGCGGGACGCCCTTATCGTTGCACTGCGTTTGCGGTACAAAGTAATCTGAGTTCTTCATAATCTCCAAAACTTTATCGTTTGAGCCTTCCCATCCGAGTTCGGATTCGAAATCAAAACGGTCGTGCTTCACGCCATAGTTGGATAAAGTTTCTTGAACACCAGTTAAGCAATCTATAACCATCTTGCGAAAGATTTTAATCGCCCACGGTTCTTGGCGTTCGTACGCCAGGTTGAGTTTACCGGCTTCGGTTTTAATATCCGAAATTTCGCGAACATCTTGAATCATGACGTCCATCATGTCTTGAAATCGTCCACGCAAATCTTGGTAGATGTCGAAGTATTCGTTGATGCCTTTTATTTTCTTTTCGTCGTTCCCGGCTTCGGCTAGGGATTTCTCTAACAACGCTTTCACGGCGTCTTCGCCGGCTTTGCACGCATCCTATATACAAGAATAAAAAGAGAATAAGAGAGAGAAAAGAAACGGAGAATACGTGTCAGTCTTTGAAAAGCGAGATCCGTAATAAAAAGTTTGTTAACGACATCCACACACGAATAAAGCATCATATTGTCAGAGGTGATTTTGATTGTTTCCTCATCGTAATCAGCAAGAGAGTTAAAAAGTAATCGATAATCATCTGCTTCATTATTTGTGATGGTTGCTCGCAAAAACAAGACAAAACTGATCCGGTGGCAAAGAAAGAAAAACGCGGAATGAATGAATGAAAAGATGGAGAAAAATAAACAACGCACCTCTACGTCTCCCGGCTGCACGCCAACCTGTTGCAACTCTTGACACGTGTTCATCACCGCGTACATGGCGCCGATCCACTGGTCGATTTTCATCGTCGGCTTAATCTTGGTATAAATTCTCGAATACGCTAACGCCGTCAAACCAATCTGCGCGCCTAAATCGTTCACATAAAACGCTTGCGTGACTTCGCATCCGCACGCTTGCATCACTCTCGCCAAGTGTGCGCCAATCATTACGTTTCTCAGGTTCCCGATGTGCAACGGCGCGTTTGGGTTGCTCGACGTGTGTTCGATGATAACTCTCTTCCCTTGTCCGGCGTTCGTGCATCCATACTTCGCGCCTTGATCGATGATGGCATTAATCGCTAGCTTAAAAACCTTTTGTCTCTTCACGAAAATGTTCATGTACGGCCCGACGCCTTGGACGGACTTGATGAACCCGTCTTGGTTTTCGCCGCCGTCTTCGATTTGTTTCTGAATAGTCTCCGAGAGATTCTTCACGTACTCCGCCGGATTCAGCTTCCTCTTCGCGCAAAATCGACTCCATTGCACGGTAAAATCAGCCTTAGACAAATCTCTCGTTCGGGACAGTTCCGGTAAATCCTCCTCCGGGACGTCCGGTTCGTGCTTCGCCACGAACGGTTTGATTTCCTCGAACACTCTCTGCATGATCTGCTTCATCGCGTCTTCGTTCGCGCGCAAAGGCGTCGTCTCCGTGGCGGCGGTCATGGTTTTCCTCTTTAAAAGTCGCGCGTTCTTTCTCTGCACGACGCAAAGTCCCTCTTCTTCGCGATGCACTCTTTGTTTTTTCTCTCTCTGTCTCTCTCTCTTTCTGTGTGTGTATACTAAAATAAATCAAACCCGCAAAAAGAAGTGGGGAAAGCGTTCTCGGCTCTTTTCTTTCGCTTTTCCGCCGGCGCGAGGGAGTTTGGTTTCGCAAAACAGACACCCCCCCCTCCTCTGCCTGCGCCGTCATTCAATTAAACGCACCCTCTTATTATAACACACGCATCGTCATCACCCAGAAAACAAAAAAAAAGAAAAAGCGGTTGGAATTAATTTTTTTGCCTGAGTGACTTTTCGCGGCTGTTGCGAGGCGACGTCTCTCAGCCACGGAAAGTCGTTTTTTGAAAAAAAAGGCACCACGGCGAACCGCAAAAAAAAGCGCCTTCGTCATCTCCTCGCCGCTCAAAAAAGCGGTGGAGCGCGAGGTCACTTTTTAAAAACGGGATAAAAAAAAGAAACGCGTATACGCGCGCGCGGAAAGTACACACAACAACGACAACCCAAAACGCGCGCGGATACACGAACAACGCACGAAAGCGCGCGAGTAAATACACAACGAACGTTTAGATAGCGCTAAACGACTTTTTTTCCGCTCGCGTGAAAAATGCCGCCCACGCGACGGAGCAACAACGTGAATGGGTCGGGCGGGAGAGGAAAAAAAGAAGGCGCAATGCCCACCACGAACACCACCAACGGAGGGGTCGAACAGGCGGAAAAACGGAATTCGGGGGAGCTGGAATTTGAGTCCGAATTGTCCGGCGCGTTTAGCTTGCTTTCCGTGGAAGGGTCGCCGAGTAAAGTGCGAACTTCGGATTTAGGAAAATTATTGTTGGCGATTGGTGCCGGGGAAATCGCGGAAATAAAACCGCTCGAGAGCATAGTGGATATAAATCACAGCGGATTCTTTACCCGAGAAAAAGTGCGTTTTGTCGCTTCCGGTGCCTTTTTTTTTCGTGGCTGAATTTTCTTTCTCTACCGCGCGAAAAACGCGCGCGGGTGGTGAGCGACGACGCGAACCGAAAGCGTTCCTTTTTTTGACGAAATCATTTGTATTAATACTGACCTCGCGTATTTCTTTCCTCTCAGGTTACCGCCGCGTTACAAAAACTTCGAGAAGAAGGCCGTTTCCCATCCTTGGACGAGCTTTCCGGTCGCTCCGCCTCTGGGCGGAAGGCGTCGACGGCTGCGAAAAACAAGCAACAACAAAAACGGTTAAACGACGAGGAACAGATGAATCAAAAGAAATCAAACGCGACGAAGAAGATTTTAGTGGTGGACGATATTGGATTGTGCAGACGGGTACGTTTTCTATGGGTCGTTTTAGATGCGCGGAAACTTTTGTTTTGGATAGGCCTCTCGTCGCCTCGCATACTTTTGAACTTTGGCTCGCGAACCGCTCTCTCGCGCGCGCGAGCGCGCAGTGGGAATAACATTAAACAGTAGTAGTAGTAGTAGCAGTAGCAGTAGCAGTAGTAGTAATTTTTATACTGACCTTTTCCTTCTCGATTTCTCTTATTTCAAACAGATAACGACGAACCAGTTAGAGCAGCTCGGGTTCAAGGACTCGCCGGTGGCGGCGAGTGGGAGAGAAGCGATTCAATACATTGACGAGAAACAAGGCGAGGTGCAGTGCATTTTGTTGGACATCATGATGCCGCAAGAAAACGGGGTCGAAACGTTGGCTGAAATCCGAAAGCACGAGAAGTTTCGCAGAGAACATTTAGAGCCCGGGCGTGAAGAAGAAGAGCCGATCAAAGTCATCGCGGTGACGGCGTTGAAGCACGAAGAGGTATTAAGTTTGTGCGAGGCGACGGGCGAGGCTGGGCAGTTGATGATGTTTGACGGGTACATCGAGAAACCAGCGACTTTGACTAAGATTCGGGACGCGATGGAGACAGCTGCGATTATGTTTGCCTCGAGTTTGCCTTCTGGGTTAGACACAAAAGCGAAAAAGAACGTCACAAAAATTTTAGCGGCTCCGGAGAAGATAGAGAGAGGGAATAGCGATGAAGGCTCCGGAGGATCAGATCCAACCACGGATGGTGGAGGGAGTGGAGGAAGAGGTGGTTCGAACGAAGGCACGGATACCCGAAACAAAGGTAGTAACGAAATTGATAACGGAACGTCGAGCGATGAGAAAGGACAGACGCAATCGAAAGGATTGGGCGGCAAGTTGTCCGCGAGGTCTGGAAAAGAAAAGAAACACGATCAAATCAACAAGTTGAAAGAGGAAGAAGAAGACGACGACGAGAACAACAAGCACAAGCGTGCGGCGAGCCCGGGTCTGCGAGGTGACAAAGCACGACCAGCGCATTCTGGGGATACCACGTCGGCGGCGCCGGAACACGATTTGGAAAAATACGGCAGTAACGAACGCAACGTGGGAGGAGGCAACAAGTCAAAAAGGGCGCACCTCAACGAAGGCGATAACACCGCCGCAGGCAATGAGAACACCGACGGCATATCGAACGAAGACGCGACGAATAAAAAAGATACGACTATATTGGAGAACCCTGACGATAAGAATCGATCCGGACGAAGATCTGAACGCTCGAAGAGGAACCAAAGCCAAACGAGGCATTCGCCGTCGCGTCATGGAGCGAGAGACGTGAACAACGCGGATGACGAAGACGAAGATGAGGACACCGGTAACGAGAAAGATACGGATTCTGGTGAGCACCAAGGTTCTGCCGGTGGCTCTGGGAAGAATTCTGAAGAACCAACTTTGAGAGAGGTGTCGCCTCAAGCGAATTCGGGGGGCAGTCGAGAAGGTTCCGGGGGGTCTGGAAACCATGGTAGCGGCGGATCCGGGGCTGAGACGACTTTGAACATTCAGTTATCGAAACAAGGCGACGATATGGATAAAGATCGAGAAATTCAAGTCAAAGATGCTAACTCGCCGGATGAAAATGGGGACGTGCCGATGAGACCCGCGACTGACTACGTTGAGCAGCAAGACGCACAACCACAGCAACCGCAAAAGACGAAAAAGGAACTCGAAAGAGAACAGAACATTGCTGGACGCGAAGATGTGAACAATCATCGTCCGTGCGCGAGATGTAACTCGAATGAAACGCGTTTCTGCTACTACAACAACGGCCTCTTATCACAACCTCGACATTATTGCCGGGCGTGTCAGCGATATTGGACAGAGGGTGGCACGCAGCGCAACCTTCCGAAGGGCTCTGGTCGACGCAAGGATCGTGGTGCTCCGAATGCGCACCATGCGAGCGGTGGCGGTGGTGGCGGCGGAAGAGGCGGTGGAACAAACGCCGAAAACCCTGCTATGAATGCTCCCGCTGGATTGGCCGGACTCGCGAACGCAGCGGGTGCTGGACCAGCATTCATGCGACAACCGCCGAATATTGCCGCAGCAGCTGCAGTCGCTCGTCAACAAGTTTTGCTTCCCAACTCGATGGCTGGAGTTCCGTCGGCGGTGAGTAACGGCAGTAACCAGCTCCCGTTCAATTTTCCGGGCGTTTCGGCAGCACAGATCGCTGATGCTGCTCGAAACGGCGCTGGTGGTGGATTTGGCTCGATGGGGAGTCAGCCAGGCGCCAATGCAGAGGCTGCGGTACTCGCCGGCATGCATAGCGCTTCCAATGCAGACGCACACGTTGCACAGTTGCTTTCTTCCGTCGCTGGATACGACGTTAATTTAGCAGCATCTCTTGTTGGATTTGCTGCTGCCAGAGTAGGCGAAGAAATCGCGAGAAACGCAAAGATCATTCATGGCGACTCTCCGGGTGCGGATATTTCTGAACGCGTCGTTACGTTGGCCAAAATCACCGGATGGAGAATTGGTACTGCAATTTCAACCATTGCGATGGCATCTGTTGAGCATGGTATGGTACAAGCGGACGTGAATACGATTGTACAAGCCCAGCTGCCTATTGTAACATCTCAAGCTACCATGGAAGCGAACGCGATTTTGCAAACCATGTCTTCATCGACGACGAGCGAGAAACCGCAGAGCGAAACTGAGAACAACGAAACTGTCAACAATAACAGCAGCGGTAAGAAAGCCACCGGAAGTGGAAACTCAGGCGGTTCAGGGGGAACCGGTGTTGATTCTATGTTGAACAATGTCAACGCTCAGGCTACATCTGCACCCGAAGCGACTATGCTTGCCATGCAGCAAGCCCAGCAAGCGGCGGTAGCGCGATGGATGAATGACTTGGGCGGGGCGCCTTTCTTGCAACAACAACAACTTCAACAACAACAGCTGTTACTACTTCAACAGCAGCAGCTGCAGCAGCAGCAACAACAACATCAACAACAACGACAACAACAACAACAACAACAACAAGGCGACAAGTCGGCTCAAGCTGCTCAGTACGCGAGCCTGCTTATGAATTTGACAGGAGAGGCTGCAGATGCGAAAGCGAAAGGGAAAACCAACGAAGTCAAGAAAAGCACGAAAAATTAGTAGTTCTCGCGCACATCATTTAAAAATATAACTGCGTGCTTGTTTAGGAGGAGAACAGACTTCTGTGTACACTAGTTAAATATTTATCAAGTTAGAAGCATTGTCACACTTGAGAGATTCGTATTTTAATAATGTATTTATAACACTTTACAACAAGTACCACGGTACCAACTACTTCTTACCGCCCTTCTTCTTCGCTTTTTTCTTCGGTTTGGCGTCGCGGTCGTCTTCCTCTTCGTCTGATGAGAGCTCCAATTCTTTGACCAAATCTTCCTTACCGACGTACACGTCTTCTTCGTCAACACCCGACTTACGCTTACGTTTCTTCATTTCTTCGAACGCTTCGTCACCGTCTATGACTTCGTCGTCGTCATCGTCATCGTCGCCACCTCCGTTCGAGAAGTCGTCATCATCGTCATCGTCGTCGTCGTCATTACCATTGTCGTCGTCATCGTCGTCATCATCATCATCCGAAGAAGAGGACTCATCGCCGTGAGACTTATTCGAGCGAATAGACACATCCATGGCTTGCATTGCCGCGCGTCTTTTCTTACCTCTCTCTCTCAACTGTTTTACGTACCTCGTCATTGGTGCTTTCCCTTCCATTTTCTCTCCGTGCAAGAAGCTCTTTGCTTTCTCGATATCTTTCGGCGAAAAATCTGCTTCATCGTCTCTTTTTCTCTCAATGTAATCCGCGTTGCGTTCAATCACATCCAACATTTGCTTCGCTTGTTTTTTAAATCTACCAACGGTTGTTTTCTTATTGAATCGTTTCAATTCTCTAGTCACGGCGTGAGAAATCTCTGGAAATGCCACTGAATACGCGTGCTGTTCGAGATGTTCACCGAGCTCCTCAAATGCGGATTCGACAATGACGTCCTGAACAGCCGGGGAGCGCAATTCGGTTTTGGAAACTCTCAGAGCGAGCGTAAAATCTGGACTGGGCGCTTTCGTTGACATTGGCGCCTTATACAACTCGGAAAAGTTCAACAGTTCCAACGTGAGCGGCGCGACTGGCGCAAACGTCTCCATCGATCTCGAAAGCCTGTTGAGGATTTTCAAAAGACGGATGCGAAGCGGCGCGTATCGTGCCGAAGGTAGCACTCTCGCCGCACCGAGTGCAATTTGCTGCACCGGGTACGCCAACGGTCGTAAGACCGAATTCGATCCATCTTTTGTTGTTTGCTCGCCGGAACCTGCGCTATACTCTCTATTCGATGCGTGTGCCGTTAATATCCGCTCGAAACATTCCAAGCAGTTTATGTATTGCCAACAATACACCGACTTGAACGCATCTTTTGTTTTTTGCGCTAATGCGTTTCTCAACAACGTCGCGAGCTGTCTAATGTACGCAAACGCTAATCCGTAGGATTGGTTTTGATCGATGCCAAACATCTCCACCACGCACGCGCTCATAAACGCGATATTCTCTGCTGAATTCGCATTCATAAACTTTGCGTTGCTCGCGTACGCTCGGTACACACCCTTAACCGCTCTCTCCAATGCCGGTCCTGGACATGTCGCCGCAATTGCTCTCAATAAAACAATCGCGCTCACCCTCAACTTTGGCTCTCCGCTCGAAAAACACATCAAAGTCGTTCTCGTCACGCGTTTTGTCAAACGTTCAAATGGTTTTAAAAATGCCACGGATGCCGCCAACCGTCTCAAAACCAAAGACGTCATAGAGGCATCCGTCAACTGTCCGAGCAAATGCAAAGTGTTTCCAATGTACGACTTCACCACTGGCTCAACTTTTTTCCATCTGTTTGATTTCATCGGCTCGTAATCGTATTGCTCTTGCGTCGATTTTGCCGGCTTGTCGCCCAACACGCCTCTAAAAATATCATCTGCCTCCGCCAACACAAACTGCAACAAATCGTTGAACGCGCTCGAACTCGCCAACTTCAGCATCGTCTGATCGTTCTCATTCTCCTCGTCACCGTAATGACACGCGGCTCTATACGCGGTAAACAAATGCTTCGCGGCGCCCAACGCCTTCCCGCCTCTGGCGTTTTCGCACAATTTTTTCACGAGCGCGGACGTCAACGTCTTTCCGGAGTGTCTGTTTTCCGATTTCTTTTGCTTCTTTTTCGCGCGTTTCGTAGCCTCGTCGTCGTCGTCGTCGTCGTCGTCGTCATCGTCGTCGTCGTCGTCATCGTCGTCGTCGTCCTGTTCCTCCTCGTTCTCATCGTCGTCGTCGTCGAATTCCAACAACTCTTTGTCTTCCTGCTGCAAATACTCGTAAAACTCGGGATCCGTCTCTTTCAGAGACTCCAACTGTTTCTTGTGCCGCTTCATTTCCTCTTTCGTTTTCGCGTCGTCTTCGTCTCCCTCGCTCTCTCCTCCGTCCATGTCGTCGTCGTCTTCGTCGTCGTCGCTGCTCTCTTCCTCTTCTTCTTCTTCTTCTTCTTCTTCTTCTTCTTCCTCGTCGCTGCTCGCGTCCAAAAACTCGTCGATGTCCATCTCTTCCAACTCTTTCTTCCCTTTCCCTCTCTTCGCGTCCGCGAAGCCTCTCTCCTCTTCCTCCTCGTCTTCCTCCTCATCATCCTCGTCTTCTTCCTCCTCCACCTCTCTGCGCAACCTCGCCTCTTCCGTCCGCTTTTTCTTCGCCTCGTTTCTCGAAATCTTCTGGTGCCGCCGCCGGCTGGCGAGCTCCTTCGAGAGGTGATTCTTCTGGAAGTTTTTCGTCCTTTTGCTCGGTTTACTCATATGTGCTTCTACTTTCCCTGTTTTAGTCGATTGCACGGTGATTGATTAAAAACGCGCTCCTTCGCGTGTGGTGTTGTCCTTCGCCTCTGCGAAACGCGTGTTCTGCGCGTGACGTTCTCTGCGTCGCGCTTGTTTTTTGTGCTGAATTTTCACTTCAGACACTTCACTTTTCCCCAAAAACTCGAAGACTTTTGACGTACTCCGGGCCGGGCCGGGGCTCTTTGTTTACCAGAAGAAGAAGAAGAAGAAGAGAAAAAATGACGTATTCCGCCGCGGGGTCGAGCGTACGCGGAAGAGTCGCTTCATCATCTTCTTTTTCTTCGTCTTCTCGTCCTCTTCTTCGTCTTCTTCTTCTTCTTCTTCTTCTTCTTCTCTTCGTCTTTTGTCCCCACCGGGAGAGGACAACCGTTTCTTCTTCGATGTCGTCCTTCTTCTTCGTCGTCGAAGCGAGAGGAACGTCATCGTCGACTGCGAGAGCGCACGATCACGACCGACTCCCGGGCTGGCACGGAGAGATTCACAGCGTGAACGACGCGCTCGCGGAAGCGAGGACGAAGAGACGAGAGAGGGCGTGTTTGGATGCGATTCATCGTCGCGTTTCGTCTTTACCTTCTTCGTCTTCTTCGTCTTCTTCTTTGAAGTGCGAGGCGGAGGCGACGATCGCGACGGCGCTTCGCGCGAACTCGTTCGCTTCTTCGTTTTCGTCTTTAAGAGGAGGAGAAGAAGAAGCGCGCGACGACGACGACTTTGATGATGACGACTTGAACGCGAAAAGGGGCAAGCTGTGGTGTCCAGGAGAACCGGTCTCTCTGTACGACCCGGAGAACAGCTCGAAAGGAAACTATAAACACATGGCGATGGTGGAAACGATACCGTGGAAAGGACCGGCGCTCGGGAACGTGCTGCTGGCGTGGCAAACGAGCGAGAAGATCGAGGGGACGAAGCAACGGATCGTGATGGCGGAAGCGGACGGGAAGGAAGAGCGGTTGAAGTTTAAAGCGCTGACGGGGAACGAGCAGAGGAAAATTTTCGCGGACGTGGGGAGTTACGTGGTGCCGACGGACGCCGGGGAGAACGGGGCCGTGTGGGGACCTAGCTTGTTCGCGAATCCAAGGAAAAATCACGAGATTTGGTTGTTTTATTCGCAGTCGAGAACGGGCGGGTGCGGGTCGAGAGTGCCGGGGATGGATTACGCGCCGGGCGGGGATATATTGGCGAAAACGTTTAACGTCGTCAGCGGCACGTGGACGCACACCGAGAAGATCGTTTTGAGTCAGGATTACGACGACGGGATACCGAAAGTCACCGCGAATAAACCAATCGTCTTGAGACGGTCCGGTAGGTGGGTTCTGCCGTATTGGAACGAACGCGCGATGATAGAATCTCCCGCGGCGAATCCGGATTGTGGGAAACTGAACGGCAAAGAAGGCGCGGGCGTTTTACTTTCCGACGACCACGGCGAATCGTGGTATCCGTCCGAAACGATTCGAGGTAAAAACACGTGGTTGATTGAAAACGCCGTCGTAGAATTGGAAGAGGACGACCACTTGCTGATGGTATTTCGCACCAAAGCCGGGTACGTTTTTCGCTCGGAATCTCTCGATGGCGGTCAAACGTGGACGGAAGCGACGCCTATGAGAGACGTCCCGAATCCAAACTCAAAAATCGACATGATTCGTCTCCAACCGAGCGGTTTACTCGCGCTGGCGTTCAACGACCACGCGAAGCATCCGGCCAAAGGATGCTCCCGATGTCGCACGTTCCTCAAAGTCGCGTTATCCTCGGACGAAGGTAAAACGTGGACTCGAATTCGAGAGCTCGAAATGGACGTCGACGGCTCTTTGCGGTCGCACTACCCGACGTTATTGCAGAGAGGGTGCGAGTTGCTCGTAGCGTATAGTAAATTTTACAAGATCGAACCGACGGGCGCTCGAGCGGAGGAGAGTTTAGCCAAGCAAGGAATTTATGTTGCCAGAGTGCCGCTCGTATGATTTTGTTTGTATAGTAGTTTCGTTGTCATATTTAGCCTGCGTAGCCAATTTTCTTCTTCATGTTTTTGGACGCATAACACAACAAACAAACTAAAAGCAAACGCACAAACAACGCGCAGAAAAAGCACCACGGGAAGAAGAGAATGGCGACGACCGTCGTCGTCCTCTCCGAAGACGGCAAAACCAAAACGACGCTCAAATCTTTACCGCCGATGAAACCTTTGAGAGACGCTTTGATTGAATACGCGAGTAAACGCGGCATCGAAAATCCTTCGAATTTGGAGTTTCGATTGGAAAAAATAGACTCGAAAACGAGGAAAGTTGCACACGCGAGAGTGGACATGGAGTGTCCTTTGCGGCATTTGAACTTACCCGCGAACGCAAAGCTGAAGGTTTTCGCGAAGAGCGTCGTCGGTGACGCGAAAGTAGGAGGAGTAGGAGGGGTTGTTCAACGAGAACAACAACAACAACAACAACAACAACAACAACCTTTAACGGGTAACAGAGGTGCCTTGGCGAGCGGGAACGCTAGCGCCGCCGCGGCGTCAAAATCCTCGGATAGAAACGATAAGAACACATCCTCCTCGTCAACCTCTACTGTTCTCGGCAAACGCTCGGCGCGCGTTGTTCGACAGAAAACGTTGGACGCGGAAGCGGAGGATCGCAACGCGAGAGCGACCATGGATCCGACCAACGGTTTAGTCTCCGCGAACGAGGAGTTACCGGAGGCGTTCTTCGAGCTGTCCAGCGCGGAAGCCGCGCAGATTGTGGCTGCGAATAGGCGTAAATTAGAAAACGGGAACGTGTTGTTGACGAAGAAACATCGGGAGCAAGAAGCGCAACGGCGAAGAGAGAAAGTGCAAAACGCTACGATACGAATAATGTTTCAGCAGAAACCAATTTCAGACGTGTGCGTGGAAGCGGTTTTCGACGCGCACAAAGAAACCGTCGCGGACGTGTACACTTTCGTTCGAGAGATCATCGCCGATGATTCGATGAAATTTGAGCTCTTTGTCGCACCTCCGAAACGCGTCTTGAAACGAAACGGCCAAGACGCGAACCAATCCTTATACGACGCCGGCTTAGCCCCCGCCGCGAAAATCTTCTTCTCCTCGCCAACCCCCGCTTCTCACGCGGAAGAAGAAGAAGAAAGCCTGCTCAACGCCAAGTGCTTGGAAATGCTTCGATTACACGACCAGTCCTCGACCGCGATGAAACCCGTGCGCCCGCCGCCGCCGCCGAGAAAGAAAGAAGAGGACCCTTCCGCGGCGTCCTCCTCCAAACCGGCGACGACAACCGCCGGAATGACCGAACAGGCCAAGAAATCCTTCGTCCCGAAATGGTTCAAAAAGTAGCAGCACGCAGAAAGAGAAAGAGCGAGTGAAAGTATCGTTGTCCTCTGGCCGCTTGTAATTAATAGCATTCATGTATGAGATTGATTTGAAAAATGTACGCGAGAGCGCGAAATCGAGCGCAAACCTCCTCACATTTTTTACCACATTGTCACTAACGAACACACGCGCAAACACAAGACATGGCGGCAAAGAAGAAAGCCACGCCGGTTTCAAAGAAGAAAGCGACGTCCGTCAAGAAATCCTCCGCACCATCCGCGACTAAGAAAAAAGTCGTCGCCAAGGCCTCTTCCTCTTCCTCTAAAAATCAAGCGAGAGCGTCCGTCTCGAAGATGTGACAAGCGTTCGTCCGCATCGCCAACAAGTTGAAAGATGAATTGGACGGGCAATTGGAAATCACGAGAGACGCGTCCGCGGGGACGTTTGAAGTGTTGGTCGGAGAAAAAACGGTGTGGACGATCACGGAGAAGAGACCGTTCCCGAAGCTCAAGGCGAAAGATATGAGCGAAGTGGCCGATATGGTCAGGAAAGCTTTGTAAAAAGGAGAGAGAGAGAGAGAGAGAAAAAGCAAAAGTTAACGAGTGTCCCTCGCGCATAACGCGCGCGCGCGCACGCACGAATGAAAAATGTGAACGCGTCGACGAGAAAGTATACGGAAAGGTTCGGGATAAAAAAAATCTCGCCTTTAACTCGCGATTGTGGGATATGATGTGTGTGTGTGTGTGTGTTTGCGTGTTATGCGCGAGATGTGCGCTTTTTCGCTACGCGCGCGATTTGTATATATATCAGTTGCGCCCTCGTACTATTATTATTATTATTGATTTTACACGCGTGCTATAAACTCTAATTTTATTTCTCTCGCGCTTCTCCAGCGTCTTGGTCTTCTTCTTCTTCTTCTTCTTCTTCTTCTTCCGAATCGTCCTTATCCTGGTCTGAATCGTACCAAATCTCGTTCGGTTCTGCGTTCGTGTGAACGTTATTTTCCGAAGCGGCTTTCGCGTGGCGTAAGATGGACTCTCTCGCGTCACCCAATCTCCAGTCTTGGTCGCTGAGCATGCCGTCGTTTCGTAACAAGTGCTGCGTGAGCAGCGTGGAACCTCTTTGCGCCGGACGGTCGCCGGCGCCGGAACCGTCGGTTTGCGGTTTTTTTGAGATGGTTGGATCGTTTCGCTCGATTTTGTTTAACCGGCGTTTGCGACCAGATTTGTCGATGGGTTCTTGGAATATTGGCAACGCGTTCGGGACGTGTAAAATGTTTTGCACGTCCACGCGGCGGTAAAAATCGTCCGCGTTTTTCGAGCGAGGGTTCC
>Ga0255770_10002414_pt1 | contig 16726 bp, 9 predicted proteins | sample 071ome_22_FD_179968 | JGI IMG/M metagenome (GOLD analysis project Ga0255770, IMG submission 179968) | Coastal salt marsh microbial communities from the Groves Creek Marsh, Skidaway Island, Georgia - 071404AT metaG (version 2) | ecosystem: Environmental > Aquatic > Marine > Intertidal zone > Salt... | reverse complement strand
TTTGTTTGTTATCAATTATTTGTGCATCAAAATCAACATCAATATCTGATAATTTATCATCAGCATCGTCTATAATATTTTTAACAGTCCCCTTTATTCGATTAATTCTTTTTCCATATCGATAGACCGTTGGATCAGGATCCCTCCAATCTTTACCATGATTGAAAGAAACAACGGCAGCAATAAAACCAATGACAAAAATTTGAATGAGTGAGAATGAGTCAAGAAAGTCGATTGGAAATTCTAGCGCCTTATTCGAAATATCTGTTATTTGATACTCTGCACCAGTTGCTAGCAGATATTCTGAAAAGTTTTTCATCCTAACTAGAGCTCCATTAGCAATTAACCATAAAACTATATACATGGAAATCATCATAGGGATTACCAATCTGTTGATGAATATGGAACTTCTACCCACTCCCTTTTTTGCAAAGATATAAATAGCTAATGCAAACGGTATGGCAGTATTGATCAAGGATATAGTAGCAACGGGAACCATAGCTCCGAGTGCTCCGCTTGGACTAGCATATCTTAAAGCCCAAGAATTAATGCCAACCTCTAGAAGGAAAAAAAAGATAATGGTTGTCCAGGCAATTATCCTCTCCCCAACATCCTTAAGTTCTGGGTCTCTTTTTATGATGCCATTATCTTCAAAATAATATTCAAGATCTATGTTTGCCTGCTTTAAGGCTACCTGATGTTTATCTACCTCGGTATCTATTAGCTGTCTGTTGTATTTAGATTTTTCTTCATCTAAAAGTCGATTGAGGTTACTTGATTGAGTCTCAAGTGTGTAGTGATAATCTTGTTTGAGGGCTTGGGCAAAATTCACTGCAACTTTTTTATTTCGAGACATGCTTGCAAAGCTCTTTTCAGCATCCTCGATAGATTTGCTTATAGCTGAAACACAAATAGGAACAAACTCATCTGCTGTTCTATCATCCTTATTAATAGCATTAGCAAGAGTTACGTTAAATCTGTCATTTACAAGATTAAGCTCCCTTATATGGAATCTTAATCTTGCTAGATACAATTTGTCTGAAAGCTTTTGAAAAAATCTACCTATAGCCCTAAATAGTTTGTTTAAATGATTCATATGATGCCTCTGTGTGCAATTCTAACACTTTTTTTTAAAAAATTAGATTTTTTGGCTTGCTTCAAAAAGCTGAATTATTTAACTTTTAGAGAGCTTTTTCTTTAAAAATTGGTGTTTTATTTAGATCCATCAAAGCTGATTGTGAGGATTTTGGCCCATACTTTTCCAAATATTTTGATAATTGGTCTGAAGAAGAGTATTCCTGCCAGGAACACTGCTAGCAAAACAACGATCAAAGCCCCGTAATATAGGGTTTCATTTGTTTCAAAGATGTTTGTAAATAATGTTCCTAAGGGGGAAGCTTTTAACAGGTTCCAAAAAGGATAAATTGCCCCTAGAAAGAATGCTGCAAGTATTAACTTAGCTTGTTGCGTTCTTCTCATTATTGCATCTGAAACTTCTTGCATTTCTGAATCTAAATGCTCAAACCTCTCATCAAGGGCTTGGGAAGTTTTTATCTTAGAAACTAGTAATTTTGTTTCCGACTCATTTCCATATTGATGAAACCAAAAATTATTCCTAAATCGTTGGAAGTCATTAGATTCTTGAAGATGTTTTTCAGGTTGTTCATAGGCTCCCACACTCATTGTTTCAAATCTACCAATAGCAAAGTGAAGATGCATTACAAGGGTGTATAAAGGATAATAAACATTGATCCATTTAGGAGCTAAATCACTTTGCATTTCTTTAGTTCTATTCGAGATTATTCCAAGAGTATCTTTCATGGCTAAGCCATCTTTTTCTGCATACATTTCAAAATGAGCGCTATCAAAGAGGTTTCTGAGATATTCAGGGTTAATGTGCCATGAATTATTTACATCAAGATTGCTTGCTTCAATGCCTGTTGCAGTAAAGTTATGTAAAACATAATCTTTGGTAGTTGGATATCCCTCCATCATTGCAAAGTGAGCGCTCGACATTGTTGTGTTCCAATTCTCAGCTCCTAAATCATCAATAATTTTATCAAGCGAAGATCCATTGCTGGGTTCTGGCCACATGTATGGCATATTCCATAAAAGTTCCGCTTTCTTTGTTTCATAACTATTCTGAGTTTTTGCGCGCGTATCAATATGTGCCCAAGTTAATGTTTGCATGTGATGGTATTGGCGCTTATACAATGCTGTTGCTGCATCATGGATACCAAGCCATTGCATACCAGATTTCTGTTTATCATTATTAGATAACCACTTATCAACAATTACATCCTTAAAGAAATAGGATTTGGAAACTGTCACCTTCTGAGCGGATTCATTCTCATGATAGAAATGAAAATTAAGGGCATTCGTGGCTAAGTCATGCGTGCAACGCAAACATCTATTGAAGAGGGCTAAATGATCTAATGTCAATTCCTCATTTTCAGATGATTTTGTATTTGTTACTTCCAACAAAGTGGCTTTGTATGTAAGTAAAGCTATTCCGCTATTGAAGAGCCATATATGCACCCAATTAACTTCAAATCCAAATTTTCTGTCAATGAATCCTGTAGATTTATTCTCTTGATCCTCAAAATAAAGTTTTTTTCCAATGAGCGAATGATCATCTTGGGTCAGCTCAAGGAGCATGCCAGCTTTTTCTAGTTGGCGGTAATCAACATTAGCATCAGTTGTAAAAATTTTCTGTGTAATAGATGTTCTTATTGCATCGGTACCAATCTCTTCAAGATTTAGAGAGTTACCTCCTAATTCTGAAGATTTAAAACTAGCTCCTGCTTTATTGTCATTAAGGTTGATGCAAACCTTCCTCCATTTATCTTTATCAAAGTGTTTTTTTAGGGTTGAGTTTGTTATTGAGTGATTGAAAGATTCAAGAAAGATACTGCCATAGGCAAGGCTTTTTTCCTCTTTCTCAAAATCTAAGTTGATTGCGATCAGGTCTTTTATGCGATCTTTTAAAACATTCATTACGGGCAATAATACACTTGATCTAGTAATTATTTAATAAACTATACCCAGCTTTTTACATGTATGAAAATTTTACATACAATCAATTCATGAAATTCTTTTTAAAAATCACCTTACTCTTAATAGTTAATTTACTCATTATTTTATCGGTTACAGGAATTGACTCTGGCTCAATCATTATAGATTTTCTCAGGCCTGTATTTGATGTAGTGTTTGGAAGTATGTCTTTTGTATTCATGGGTTTTACAGTCTTTGGTTCTATTAAATATCTTGGTTCAAAAAATTTCCAAATAGCCTCTTTTGCTAGTTTTGCACTGTTATTCACTTTCAGCTTTGCTGCTTTGTTTAATACTGGTTTCATTGGCAGCACCGTGAATGAATTGCTAGCTAATTTATTAGGCGCTTTCATTACTTTTACGCTTTTACTATTTATGGCTGTTTTTTCCTTACTGAAGCTTGAGTTGATTGACTTGAGGAGGGATTGGGATCGTTTAGTTAGATATGTTAAGAGATTGTTCCAAACGGATTATGGTTATTCTCGTCCCAGAAGAGACATCAAACCAAAATTCCAACCAAAAGAAGAAAAAATGGCTCCCAAACCAAGTCCTAGCCCAGCTCCTAAACCAATAGTTGAAGAAGAAGAGCCTCCAACTGAAATATCAGAAAAATTATTTTCTGAAAAAGTTGATTACCATTACCAAAAGCCGTCTCTTGAGCATCTTGATGATCTTGAAAGCAAAAATAGCGCAGCGGAACCCATTGACCATGACGCAGTCATTGAAAAAATCCAAAGCATCTTAAAAGTAAAAGTTTCAGACTATATAAAAGCCCCTCAAGTAAGTACTTATTTTTTAGATACAGCTGACAAACCTCTTCAGGATGATATCTACGAACTTTCCTCTGCTTTAGGTCTTGGTAATGAATCCATAGCTAATCTCGGCTTGGCAGCAGGAAGACCCAATACAAATAAAATAGCTATTACTCATACAAACGCGCAGAGACGCTGGGTCTCTCTGAGGGAATGTCTAGAAGATCAGAAAGAACGTCAAAATGGAACCAGTAAGCTTGAATTTTGCATTGGTGTTAACTATGAAGGAAGCAAGGTTTTTGCAAACCTAGATGAATTTAAACATATGTTGGTTGCAGGTATTACTCATTCTGGCAAATCCGTTGCCTTAAACTCTATCATTTCATCTTTTGTGTTTACCCATTCCCCTCAGACATTGCGTTTGATGTTATTTACTCCAAAGAATGATTTTGATAAATATAAAAAATTACCCCATCTTCCTGATCGTTACGATGTGATTAAAGAGAATGCAATTCTTGCTCTTGAAGAGGTTGATCAAGAGAACGAGCGTAGGAAAGCAATTTTTGATCTGAAGAACTGCGTCGATATCGATGATCATAATAAAAAGCATCCTGATGCAGTCCTCCCTTATATTGTTGTGATCATTGATGAGTATTCAGAATTTGCTCGCAGCGAGAAAGGTTTTGAAGGTATTATGGATTCATTAGTTCGTAAAACTAGATCCTCAGGGATTTTCTTTATACTCGCTGTCCAAGATGTTGCAGCTAGATCCATTGCTGCGGAAGTTTCGGGTAACTTAGCAGGTAGATGGGGATTTAAAATAAATTCAACCGCTCAACAAAAACTTATGTTCCAACAAGGAGATGTCGGAACCGATGATTTATTGCTTTATGGGGATGGTTATTTTGAGGGTGGATCCTCTATTCCTGAGCCGGTGCGTACCCAAGCACCATTCAATAATCACGATGACATAGCAAAGTTTATCCACTCAATATCTTTTATTAAAAATTAATGGCCTATTTAGCAAATGCAGAATTTTTTTATGCATCTAAAGAAGAACTTTTTCCAAAATTTCCTGAGTCAAAGCTAATTTTTTTTATTTTATTAAACGAAGAATGTCTAAGAACTGTTGATGATGAAATAAAAGACTTTAGTGAGGGGCTTCCAAAAGAAACCCCAGCTCTTATGTCAGCTCATAGGAATGAAAAGTATGATCAATTAAAACATTTCTATGAGCAAACAAAACAGGATTTACATGTCTCTAATAAAAATTTTATTAAAGCCAATGAGGTCATTGCAAGTTACTATGGGCTCCAACCAACTGATCTGCCTGTAATAATCATTTCTCACAAAGAATGTGATGAAAAAATTATTGTTCACAAAAAATCTTTAAACAATCTTAAATTTAATGATTTCAAAGGTGTGGCTAAAACTGTTCTTAAATTTTCAAAATACTACAAAAAAATGATCAAAAAAAGAGGTAGTGAAAACCTATCTGGAAAGGACAAGCTAGATCTTTTAAGACAAAGGATAAATTTCGAATTATTTCATACATCAGAATGGAAGCGAAAGATCAACAAAGGGGGTGGCAGCTATGATCTGCGTAATGAGGCCTTTAAGAGTATCTTTGGGAGCCTGTATGAGTCTTTGGTTAGACATTCTGAGGATGATAGTTTCGATAAGCTTAAAGACCGTCTTTCTATACCCTCTGAAGAATTACCAGGTTTATATAAACACGATGAGTTGAGAAACCGCATTCATCAAGCGCTGGTTAGTTATTTTGGACTTCAAGAGAGTCCCAAAGAATTAAATGAGGAAATATTTCAACAAGGAATGCATAAATTTCATTACAAGAGCTTGTGTGAGAGCGTTTCGACGCTGAGAAAAATCTATCAAGATGCTGATCCATTTACATTATCCAGTTGTATAGCGATCCCAAAAATTGTAGAAAAAGAAATCTTGACTAGTTTACTGCAGGTTATAAGGCGAGAGAGAGGTATAGATATCGACAACAGATTTCTTTACTATGATGAAAGCATACAGTTAAGAGACGCTGAGCTTCGTAAAAGGCCCTTTGGAATTAATCAAAGAGGCAGAAAGGATTCAAACAATCAACAATTGAACCATCTTAATTTTCCTCCGGTCTCCCATGCTGTGAGTAGCTTTAGAAGGCAATTTGATAACAGTGATTTATATCCCTATCCAGTTTCAGAGAGCTTTTTTCAGATTCGAAATCAAAAACAAGCTCACCTTAATAACTATGATCCAAGCGACAGGTTTGTCCCACACGAGTTTTTTGAAGATCAATTTGAACAGGCATTTAGAATTATAAAGGGATGCATCAAGGTAAGAGAAAAATACAGCCTTACTGACATTTATAAACATCAGATATTTAACAATCCATTTGAAATCACTCCAGAGCCAACAGATGGATGATGCTTTATCAAGTGACATTAAATTCTTAGAGAACCTTCTTGATTTAATTAATACAGATTTTATTAAATTTGAGGAGTTAATCAGTGCTGAAGCAATTAAGAAAATTGAACCTTTTTATTATAGAAAAACATGGGGAGGCGCCGGTTTAATTATTAAAAGGCTAGCCCGCCTGAGACCTCTCAGAACTTCAGCTATTGTGATTATAGATCCCAATGCTATCCATTTATCAAGATTGGTGTACCTGCTGAAACATAATCTAGAGTGCATCTATTTCCAAAATAAAGACGCTTTTTATTATGGTATTGGTAAGGCTCTTTTAGATCATCAGGGAGCTGAGTTAGCCCATCAGTGCGTTATTATTGTTAAATATGCTATTAATTTTTTAGAAGAATTTAAGTAATGTTCAAAGACCAACTTATTGAAGCCCTTAATACTCATAACTTAAGTGAGCATATCCCGGTTTTTCTCAACCTCATCGACAACGAGGAATTTTCTCTCTCAGACTTGCAAGAGCTTTCCTTGGAAGAATTAAAAGAGTTTGGCATTGCTAAGATCACTCAGCGTAAAACTATCCTCAAACTCATTAAAAATTTAAGCCAGGCAAACCTGCCTGCAGACATAGAAGCTTTTCAGCCGGCACGTATCCAACAGCTAGCGCTAAACCCCTTGCTGCATTCCTCGGTTGAAGAATATTTTGCTGAGCCAACTCCCAAAGGTAAGTTGCTTGATATGACGCATGCTATCGAGGCAGTTTTTAAGCTGCTGGCTTTGTATGGGATTTCTGTACTTGCTGAAGAGAAAAAAATTGATAACGAATTAAAGAAAAGTCTCGCCAATAAAATTAAAGCACCCACTTTGCGGGGCTGGATCGAAATCAATGAGCTTATCTTTTCAGATTACCTAACCAAAAGGGCATTTAAACGATTGCAAGATTTTGTGTTGCAAACCCTGAAAGATTTTGTGACCCACGATCAGAATGGAGATTTGCTTGATCCTAAAAACTCATTTATCACTCTAAGAAATTCCATTGCGCATGCAGGCATCTCGGCTGTCCGTGCTCAAGAGCTACTCGAGATTTGGCATCCAAGATTTGAGAAACTTATGTTTACAAAGTCGGTTCTTGCAGAATTAAAGCTGGCCGTTATTCATCAAAAGAAACAAACCGTCCTCACGCAAAAAAATGTTGAGGAGGTAGTCAATCAATTTGCTTCCCTTAAAAGAAAACCCAATCTATTCATGGTATTTGGTCGACAAAAAACTCCATTAAAACCATTAATTTTATTTGATCGCATGGTTGGCGATCAGGACGATATTTTTGATGACATCAAAATATACAATAGAACATTCAACAGAAGCATTGGCTTTACTTCAACTCTGAACAGTCTTTATCAAGCTGATAATAGAAAAGAAACTATGCTAGCCCTCAAGGCTTTGTTTGAGTATGTCAAACCTATAGAGGCCACTTTTCAGTTTCCCGATCAAGCCGAGGAGCTTGTCACACAGGCAAAGGGTATTTGGGGTAGGGATGATGAAACCAAAGCAGTTGTAGATCATGTCCTCGACTTTAAGCATGAGATCTCACTGGTAACTGGCGTTGCAGGCTCAGGAAAATCCGCAGTATTTTTAAAAGTTTTTGATGAACTTCACTCAAAGTCTATGGTGACGCCGCATGTCTTAGTCTTGCCCTATAAATTGAGTTCGGTAGATGTTAAGAGAAATCAGCATCGCGACTTCATTAAGTATTGCAATGAAAGAATTAGAAAGCACTTCAATTTCTCTAAAGAAATTGATAAGGAGATGCAGGCTATTGCTAGAGAGCATTTTCCAGGGGAGAAGAATACTAATGTCTTGACCTTTTTAGCATCTTGTAAATACCTCGAGGAACAAGAAATTGGTAAAGTCCTGATTGTGATTGATGGCCTGGATGAAATTATAAAACCCGATCCTGGCTTTATTGAAGAAACTGTATTGCAGCGCCAGCAACACAGCGTTACCCTTGGATCTTTACACTGGTTAATCTTTTCCAGAGATAATGATGTTATTAGCAAGGCATTGTCTTCAGTAAAGCCTGCTAGAGTCTTCAAATCTCTTCCCAAGATGAGCAGCGAAGATATGCGTCAATTCATCTTCAATGAAATAAATATCCCTCCTATTCAAAAAAAATTAGTTGCCAAGGATGAACCAGACAAAAAAGGAGATAACATTAGGAACCAATTTATTGAGAAGGTACTTGAAAATGCCGATGGCTATCCTTTATATGTCAAATATCTGATCAATGACTTGAGATCAAATAAGTTTCCAGATTTAGATTTTGAGCGCCTCCCAAACTCGTTAGATGCCTATCATCATAAAATTCTTACCGAGCTCTCCATTGGAGATATTGGCTCAAGGAGGACGCCAATTTTAGGTATTCTAGCTTTGGCTTTAGAGCCTCTTTCCTTTGATGAAATCTATCAGATTTTAATAAAGGCCCATCCACTTTACGATAATCAAGAAGTATTTAAACAAGCGCTGGAATCATTAGCATCCTTATTAATTGTAGAAAGTGATCCAGAAGGGGAAGAGGGATACAAGCTTTTTCATGAGAGCTTCAAGGAATATCTTTTATCTGATCGTCAAATGAATGATACTCTCAAAGGGCTTAAGGCTGTTTATTGTAACTTTTCTGTCAATCCAAGCATTGTGCCCCAATTATCAAATTATTTTTATCGTTGCGGGTATCGGCACCTAGCAGACAATCAAGCCTTCACCGATTTAAAAGGCATCTTTTTAGATTTTAAGTATATCGTTGGCATGGCAAATGCATTTGATCAAACATTAAATAGTTTCACAACACAGAACCCCTTGCAGTCATGGTTGCTTGGCAATGAGCTTGGCAGAGGTTCAGTTGGGGGGTTAGATTATTTTTTATTAACTCCTGGAAGATCAGCAGAAAGATTCGGCACTGAACTGATGGCTATAATCTACGATACGTGGCAAAAATCCCTTGCTAAATCTTCAATATCCATTGCAAATCTTTTTAAGAAAATTTTACTACCAGCATGGCTTCAACCTCTGGGGGATCAGAAGCAATATGAAATTTTAATTGATTTAATAAGGAGAGAGTACCCGCATCCTAAAACTAAAGAGCTTCTTGCAAGCAATATTTTTGTAACCATCTCAAAAATTTTAAATGCTAAAAAGCATGATCTTAAACTCTTAATGCTTTTGCAGGCTAATTTTTGGAGGGCTGAGGGCGAATATGCAAAATTTATTCTTTACTACAATAAAGCCAATCAAGCTCAATCATTGGATATTACCAGCCCACGCAATCTTGCTTTTATCAAGAATCAATTAACACCTCATCTTAATCGTTTGGAGACACTTGTTAGCAAGAAAGACAAGGAAGATGGTATGAAACCAATGTCTATCATGAATTATGAATCTAAGTATTTTTCCTCCAAATACAATATTGAGGACAAGAGATATTCACGGCAGATTAATACTTATGAGCTTGCATTGGAGTATTGTTATAGCCTTAGAATGCTTCAAAAAGAAACTGCCTCTAAAAAATATTTAACCAAAATATTAACAACCTACTCTCGCATTTTGCAGGATGTAAACCTCAAGAAACTTGATGTATTTGAAATTGCTTGGATGGGGGAGATGTATTTAGAGCCAATCTCATTTGCTGCAAAATGGCTTCCTGCTAAAGATAGGAGATCAAACGCTCTTATCCTCAGATCATTGAAATCTGTGGAAGCCTACTATCAGATCTTCTACAAAAAATTTCATATTTTCTATGCATGGAAAGGTAAGGACGAAATACATTATCCATGGAATGCAAGTGAGACCAATGAATTTCTTATTGAAATTTTTAGCAAAGCAACCAGACACTACCAGAAAGATTTAGCTTGCTATCTTTACTCCTCCATTCTAAAAATGTTTAATCAAAAAATATTACCTCCCTGGCATAGAGAAGAATTTAAAGATTTAGAAATCAGGTATTACGCACTATGGATGCAGGATGAATTTGGGTCTTATTGTTCGCAAGATTCTCATTGGAAGTCCATTGATGTCAATCAATATAAACCTCTAAGCTATGAGCTTGCCCTCAAAGAGGGCGAGGTTATTTACGATGCTCATCTTCCACATCGTTATGTGGGACCGGGACCGGTCACCCTTATTAGTTTTGAGCGCTTGTCTACCACTTTAAAAATTATCAGAATTTTAGAGTGCAAGTTATATCTAGCCAATGCTATTGATACAAAATTTAAGAAGGACTTCAAAGAAATTGTAAAAATGTTAAAAAACTTAATGCAATTTAACGAAGAGATTAAAAACATTCCTGAAGGGGAGCCTTGGACCTACGAAGCAGACGAGGCGTTCATTATTCAAACCATTAGATTGTTGTTTGCCCATGCAGATAGGGTAGGTAGCGAGGATTTAAAGAAAATATCTGCCAATCAGTTTAAGAAAATTGTTGCTGTTGCATTTAAAAATAAGACTAATCCAGTCTACTTCGAAGAAGTTTTGAAATATGCAGATTAAGAGCTCTATCCCGTAATAGTTTGAAAGATTATGGTGAATGCAATCATATTTAGAGCAGGCAATACGATCAAGGAAAACACTTTGCCAACTGCAGTAATATCGGTATAACCACTAGGCATAGCAGGGTTCCAATTTCTTCCAAATTCAACCCAATTTGTTCTTAGATGAAAACCAATAGAGAAACCAATAAAAAAATCTAAGATGATTCTATATTCACCAATTGGCAAAAAATATATCAAAGATAGCAACAGGGTTAGTGTTGGCAGGAAGTAAGGCGCTAGCCAGATAACCCAATTAACATCTGTTGAAAACTGGACGTAGCCACGAAACCCATTGGGGTCAGCATTAGCTTCCTCAAAGGTCTTATGCACTTTGAACTCATCAATTTTTTTTAAGCATAGCAAGCCAACAATGGCATGTGCCAATTCATGTTCAAAGGTTTGCCAATAAGCATCAAAATTTGAACGATGTCTGATGATCATCAAACAAGTCAGCATTCCTAGCAGATAAACAGGCGATTCCTGAGCAATAAATTTTTCAAATGAAGCCAAAAATACAAGTGCGATATCGTAGTAAAAAACTATTACCAGTATGGCAAATGGCCATTTAAGGACTTTATCCAATAAAAAATCTATTAGTCTAGATAAACCTCCAATCATTTCTTAATTATAGTTCTTAAAGTATGCAGCCTCTAATTAGCACAGCATTTTTGGTGCATCTTATTTTTTAATAGAGTAAGTTCTTTCACCTTCTTTTATTTTTCTTTCTCCAAATCTCAGGTTCTAGAAATTCACCACTCCACATACCAGCCTTAGCGGACTTTGCTTCCTTTTGCTCATTTTCATAACGATCTGAATATTTTAAATAAGCAACAGCCATCCCAGATCTAACCATTTCAGATTGGAGATCTATATCCCCAACATAACAAATTCCAAGAATTCTTCCGTATCTATCTTTGCCTTCAACCTTGCATCGAACCTCTTGATTATTTACAAGTTCCTTAAGTTTAAGTGTCGCAGCTTTGCCGCAATCCCATTCTCCTTGAGGGCCATTACATGTTTGTGTTTTGCCATAGTAAGAGCTTTCTGGAGCATCGCTGCCTGTGAATCGGATCCTAATATCATTTATTATCAAAGTATCACCATCAGTAATTTTAGCTTCCCCAACAATATCCGGTTGAGCATTAGAAGCCAAGGAGACAGCGCATAAGGATGTAAGGAGTATTGAAATTTTTAACATAGTATTAAGTAAAGATATTTTATCTTGAATGCTGTATCTCTTGATTGTATATTAACCAACTCAAAAGCGGGAATAGCTCAGCTGGTAGAGCGCAACCTTGCCAAGGTTGAGGTCGCGAGTTCGAACCTCGTTTCCCGCTCCAATTTTTTATAAAACTTGTAATTCTTAGTTAGTTTTTTGTTTCTTACGGGAACTTTTAGTTCTACTTTTCTTAGACTCAAATACTTTTTTCTTAAATCTTTTAAATCTAGATTTCTTTGGTTTTTTGTTTTCTCTTTGTTTATTTGGATCAAAAGCTGGTTCAAAACCTTCAACAATTTCTGCCTCAAGAGAAAGCTTGGTTAGATGATTAATCTCTTTAAGATAGTGTCTTTCCTCTGCACTCATAAAAGAAACTGCGATGCCTTCTTTGCCGGCTCTGCCTGTCCTACCAATTCTATGGACATAATCGTTTGGATACGCTGGCAAATCAAAGTTGACTACAAAGGGTAGGTTAGCGATATCAATGCCTCTAGCAGCTACATCTGTTGCAACCAATACTTGAGCTTTGAGTGTTTTAAAGTCTTTCAATGCTCGAGTTCTAGCACCTTGAGACTTGTCTCCATGAATGGTGATCGCTTCTATATCAAAGCTTTTTAATTTTTTAGCAATCTTTTCAGTGCCATGCTTTGTTCTGGAAAAGACCAATACTTGATTCCAGCCGTATTCATTTATTAAATGACCCAAGAGAGCAGATTTGGATTCTTTATCTACTGCGTAAACTTTCTGAGTTATAGATTCGACAGTCTCGTTGCTTTTGCTGGTCATGACTTCAACAAGCTCAGAGCTCAAATCTCTAGCAAGTCTCTTTATTTCTGCAGAAAATGTTGCTGAAAACATCAGGCTTTGTCTTTCGCTTGGAAGTTTGTTAATGATTTTTTTAATATCTTGTAGAAATCCCATATCAAGCATTCGATCTGCTTCATCTAAAACCAGTATTTTTACTTGATCTAGAAATACTGCTTTTTGTCCAACTAAATCAAGCAATCTTCCAGGGGTTGCCACCAGAATATCGACTCCAGATTTAAGTTTATTCTTTTGGGGAAATATCTTTGCTCCACCAAAGATCGCTGCAGAGCTTTTTGAAAGGAAGGTACCATAGCGAACGATGTTGTCTTGAATCTGAGAAGCTAGTTCTCTTGTTGGTGTCAGAATTAAGACATTAACATTTTTACTTTTTGGTGCATTAATACCTTTTAGCTGCTCAAGAATAGGTAATACAAAGCCTGCAGTTTTGCCGCTACCTGTCTGCGCAGATGCCATGATGCTCTTTCCCTCTAAAATAAGTGGGATAGCTTTAAGTTGAATTTCTGAGGGCTCAGTATGATCCAGCTTTTTAAGAGCGCGTAAGATTGGATCAGATAGACCCAAATCTTTAAAAGACATGAATATACTCTGTTAATTAATTTCGCTTAGCTTATAGACGAATTCTAGGAAGGTCAATCTAAATATAGAACGCAAAAAAGATTGCTTAACAGGGAGATTTGCTGGAATAGCTCAGCTGGTAGAGCGCAACCTTGCCAAGCTTGAAGTCGCTAGTTCGAACCTCGTTTCCCGCTCCAGATTCTTATTAATTAAACTTTTTAAGTCCAAATGTATAAAATCATTGGAACAGATATTACAGCTATAAGAATTTCTAAGGGCAAACCTAACTTCCAATAATCTGCAAACTTATATCTCCCAGGCGCCATAACAAGAGTATTGCACTGATGTCCTATAGGGGATAAAAAAGCACAACTTGCGCCAATAGCAACAGCCATAAGAAATGGATCAACCCCAACATTAAGCTGTATAGCAAGCTCTTGAGCTATTGGAGCCATAATAATTGCTGTTGCAACATTATTTAATACATCTGATACCAGCATCGTAAATACCAGTATTAATAAAATAATCCATGGCAGACTCATGTATTCAGCACTTAAAGCCAAGTAAGATCCCACCATTTGCGTAAGCCCGGTCTCTTGAAGAGCTTGTCCAATAGGTATAATTGCTGCAAGCAACACTATTACAGGCCAATCTATTCCTCTGTAGAGATTGCCATTCAGAACTTTCATCCTTAGAAAGCCTAATACACAAAATAAAAAAGCTATCACTATGTCTACGACATTGAAAGCTGCCAATGCTATAGCAATAATGAAAAGCAAGATGCTTTTAAGTAATCTGCTTCTGCTGGGAATAGTCTGTAAGCTTCGTTCCATAATCGGCATCAAACCAAGATGTTTGATCATTTTTTTTGTGCTTTCTTCATCAATATCTCTTGCCCCTAAAAGAAGCACATCACCAACTTTAAAAGTTTCTCTAGCAAGCCTTGTTCTAAATTTTGATCCCTGTCTCCACAAACCGAGCAGTGCCAAAGAATTTGTCACAATATTTTTAAAATAACTATGGTTCCTACCAATGAGTCTCGATGAGGGAACGATCATTGCTTCCATCTCTTCTAAATCATCTTCAATCAATGGATTTAAATTTTCCCCAATTTCTAATCCTAAGCCACTTTGGATATTTGCAATTTCTTCAGGATCCGATTTGATAACCAATATTTGATTCGCTTTAATTTTGGTTGACATTCCAACCTTAGCAATTGCACCATTTGCATTCACAATGCCAAGAACTTCAGTATCTGCATTCGAGAAATTACTAATCTCTGAGAGTCTTTTTCCAATTGCTGGACTATCCTCAACAACACGAACTTCAAATAGGTAGTTTTTTAGGTCTATTAGTTTTGCATCTTCCGAAGCAGTTTTACTGAATTTCAAGAATTTATTACTCAGAAGAGTGATAAATAATACACCACAAAAAGACACCGCCAATCCTACGCTTGTAAAATCAAAGAGACCATAGGCAGATCCTATATTGTCCTCTCTAAATTCAGAAATGATTATATTAGGAGGAGTTCCGATGAGAGTATTCATTCCTCCTAAGATGCATGCAAAGGCTAGAGGCATAAGAAATTTAGATGGATTCCAATTCATACTATGACATGTAGCAATTGTAAGAGGCATTAATACCGCCATAGCACCGATATTATTCATAAAGGATGATAGAAACATTCCTATCATTAAAAGTGAAAGTAAAAATTGCTTCTCAGAGAGTAATAGTCGACCAATCACATTACCCAATAAGCTAACAAATCCAGCCTCTTGTAATCCTTTGGAGATTAATAGAACTAATGCAATTATTATTACAGCTGGGTGACTAAACCCTATGAATGCTGATTTAAGATCTATAATACCTGCAATGATTAGTAGCGAAAGCGCAATTAAAGCTACTGCATCATACCGCCATTTGCCCCATACTAGAGCAAGTATCAGACCAAGCAAAACAGTTAATAATATCTGCTGCTCATTAATAAAAATCATAGGTATTATCTTAACAAACGATTGCTTTAACTCTATTCTTCTATATCTGTTCTATATCGTTCAAACCACGCCAAAATATGGTCTACTTTAGTAATGAGATTAGAAGGTCTATTTGCTATGCCATGAGAGGTATTCGGAATTCGCACCATGGCGCTATCTATTCCTCTCCATTGCAGCGCTTGATAAAACTGCTCGGTTTCAGAAATAGGTGTGCGTCTATCGTTTTCTCCTGTTAAGAGCATAGTAGGAGTAGTTACATTTCCAACCAAAGAAAGGGGTGAGCGCTTCCAGTAATGCTCAACATGCTCCCAAGGAGGCCCAGGAAACTGATGATAAATTTGATGCACCATAGAATCTGCAGTAAGGGGTTTACTGAGCCAATTGATTACCGGTTTTGCAGCAACTGCGGCTTTAAATCTATTTGTTAGTCCTACAGCATATGCTGTAGCAATACCGCCAGCACTGCCTCCAGCTATAAATAGGTTATCTTCGTCTACCATCTTCATATCAATTAAGGCATCAATCCCAGACATATGATCTGCAAAATCATCCTCGCTGGAGTACTTATATTGAAGCAATAGGGCAAAATCTTCCCCGTAAGAAAGGCTGCCTCGATAATTGTTATAAAAGACTATGTATCCTGCTGCGGCCATAATTTGAAGTTCTGCGGAAAAATGGGGTCCATATGCAAGATGAGGGCCACCATGAATCTCTAAGATCAGGGGGTACTTCTTCTTTGGATCATAATTGGGGGGTGTGATATACCAGCCCTGAATTTCTTGACCATCGGCTGATGATTTATAAACAATTTCATTTACCTGACCAAGACTTCTGTGAGCTAGCAGGTCTTGGTTTAGGCTAGTCAAAACCAGAGAACCAGTTAAGTTAACTACCGCAAGATCTGCTGGGCTTTGGCTGCTACCGTGGGTATAAGCAATAGTATCTTTGCTTACATGAAAGCCTCCAGAAAGATAAGGTCTGCCAACGGTAGTTCCGCCTAACTTATCAGTAATTTCGGTTATTTTTTTAGTTAAAGTAACGTTTCCAATTTTTTGTAGACCTCTCTGTTGGTATCCAAAATAAAGAGACTCATCATCTTCGCTCCAAATAAAATCATAAGCATCTCCATCTAGATTTTCTGTTAGCAAACGGATTTTTTTATTAGATAAATCCATGACAGCAAGGTGCTCAGGAGTATAGGCCAGTGGTCTTCGAACTTTATGATTAAAGGCAAGGGTTTTACCATCATTTGATAGCACAGGAGAGGATTCTGCTCCAGGTCCATTTGTGATTTGAGTGAGTTTTTGCGAGGAAATAT
>Ga0255770_10002410_pt1 | contig 16742 bp, 13 predicted proteins | sample 071ome_22_FD_179968 | JGI IMG/M metagenome (GOLD analysis project Ga0255770, IMG submission 179968) | Coastal salt marsh microbial communities from the Groves Creek Marsh, Skidaway Island, Georgia - 071404AT metaG (version 2) | ecosystem: Environmental > Aquatic > Marine > Intertidal zone >... | reverse complement strand
GCACACTACGGTTCTGGTACAATTCGTGTCACCCCAGGTGTTGATCAAGCGAGAGCATTGCGTCCACCTGCTGGTGGTGTCATCAATATTGATGGTACAGCACTTGAGTCCTTCATTGCTAACCCACCAGAAGATCAGGTTCTCTTCAGATTCACTGGTGATCTAGACGAATCCTTTGCTTACGGTCTATACACTGGAGATGGTAATCTCTTCTCCTTCGGTGGATCTTCTGAATTGCTCACCTTTGCTGAGCAACCAACTGTTGATCTCAGAATCAGTGGTGTTGCAGAGACTCCAAGAACTCGTGGATTTATTGGTTCTGGTGGTCTATTCACATTCATCAGCACCACAGAATCTCTCACTGTCAATCCACAAGAGAGACAACTACTCTTCTCCTTTACTGGTGCAGCAACCGAAGTTCTTTCTGCAAATCCACCAGAAGAAGGAACAGAGATCAGACTCTCTGGAGATACAACTCCTCAGATTCTTACCTTTGCAGAGCAACCATTCGGTACAATCTCCATCTTCGGAGAATCTGCAAACGTATATGTTCCAAACCATATTGGTTCTGGTTCACTATTTGCATTTGCTGGTGCCGCAGAAGCAGTTGGATTCAATCCACCAGACATCACAACCGATCTCAAGTTCTTCGGTACAGCAGAAGAAGTCTTCACTGCAAATCCACCAGAAGAAGGAACCGAGATCAGACTCTCTGGAGATACGACACCTCAAATTCTCACCTTTGCAGAGCAACCATTTGGTACGATCTCTGTATTTGGAGATGCAGCAACTCAAAGGGCAAGAGACTTTGTTGGATCTGGTACTCTCAGAAAGATTTCTGGTGCTGCCGAGTCTATCACATTCAACCCAGAAGAGAAGCAAATGCTCTTCTCCTTCACGGGTGGAATTACAAGCGAGAAGCATACCGAGTCTTACGTTGGTGTGGATACACCAATCAGAATCAGAAGAGGTGCTCTCAGCGATTACGAAACATACGACTTCCAGCCAAACTGGAATGCATTCGGTGTTATCAGTGTCACTGGCGATGTTGGTGTTCGTTACGTTCCAAACAATATTGGATTCGGCAACATCTTCACTATTGGCGGTTCTGCAGAGTCGGTTACCTTCAATCCAGACGAGAAACAAATGCTATTCTCCTTCACAGGAGAACTTGCAGAAAGAAGAACTTCAACTCATGTTGGCGAGGGCAATCTATTTGCATTCAGTGGTGGAGCAGAGAGAGTTGCTTACGCACCTTCACTACTTGCAGATATCAAGTTCAACGGTGAGTCAACATCCAAGTTTGTCATCAACAATATTGGATTTGGTAATATCTTCAATATTGGTGGTGCATCTGAGTCTGTCACATTCAACCCAGATGAGAGACAACTACTCTTCTCCTTCACTGGTGAACTAGTTGAAGCGTTTGGTGTTGCTGAAACCAAGCAGATTGAAGTTGATCTTGATGGTGTTGGTATCTTTGCAAGATCCTTTGCACATGAAGGATTCGGAACCATCACGATTGCGGGTGATGCCTTTGATCGCTTCGTTGTCAATAACATCGGATTTGGTAATATCTTTACCATCGGTGGATCTGCAGAATCTGTTACCTTCAATCCAGACGAGAAGCAGATGCTCTTCTCCTTCACTGGAGAATTGGCAGAAAGAACTCTGGTCAGAGAGATCAGTCAGGGTGGCACAATCACAATCACTGGTACTGCTGGAGATCCAAGTCTCACATTCGCAGAGCAACCAGAAGTTCAGATTGCACTTTCTGGCGAAGGATATATCACCGCATCTCTCCGTCACATCGGTTCTGGTTCACTCTTTGCATTCTCTGGTGGAGCAGAAGCAGTTGGTGCAGTTCCTCCAACAGAGCAAGCACTATTCAGAGTTTCTGGAAATTCTGTCAACAAGTTTGCCGCAGATTACGTTGGCGACGGTTCACTCAGAAAACTATCTGGTGCTGCAGAGTCTGTCTCGTTCAATCCAGACGAGAGACAGATGCTGTTCTCCTTCACAGGAGAAAGAATCTCCGAGAAGAGAACTTCCAGAGAAATCAGTCAAGGTGGAACTATCAAGACATCTGGAGAAGCAGGTGTTCTCGTCGGGTTCGCACATACTGGAGAAGGAACAATCTCCGTCACTGGAGACACCAAGTTCACCAGAGCAAGAGACTTTGTTGGATTCGGTACTCTCAGAAAGATCTCTGGTGCAGCGGAATCTCTCACCTTCAACCCAACCGAGAGAGACATGCTCTTCTCCTTCACAGGAGAGCGTATTTCCGAGAAGACAACATTCAGAGAACTCGGTACTGCTGGCAAGTTCACCTTCACTGGAACCAGCGGCGATCCTCTACTCACATTCGCAGAGCAACCCTTTGTCAACATTGATGTTACAGGTGACTCGGTTGACATTCGTACCAGAGCATATCAAGGAACTGGACGCCTCTTCGGATTTAACAATGGAGATGAGGCATTTATTAGAACTGGATATCAAGGTTCTGGTACTATCAATCTTGATGGTATCGCTCTTGTCCAAGTACAACTCTTCCAGCCACCAAGAACATTCGTCTGGATTATCTAATTAGATAAATACTTTTGAGAAAAAGTGTGCGTAAACGATGACCACTCAGGTACAGTTTAGAAAAGGCACAACTCCCGAACATGCTCTGTTTACTGGAGCACTCGCTGAAATTACAGTTGATACTGATAAAAAGACAGCGGTAGTACATGATGGTAGTGATATTGGAGGTTTTGAACTCCAACGTGCGAGATGGGAAGTTGTAAGTTCAAATGGCAATTTATCATGTGGACTCAGATGGTTAGTTGATACCTCTGCTTCCGCATTAACTTTAAATATGCCGTATGAATCTGCTGGTGTAGTTCCTCATGTTGGGGATATGTTAGAACTGGTTGATTTCAAAGCGACCTGGGCTATAAATAATGTTACGTTAACAACAAGTGGTGGACAGTTGTTTTTGAATAAATTTGGGAATATTGATTCCGAATTTGTTCTAGATGTCGCTGGATTATATGTTCAGTTTATTTGGGATGGAACTTACTGGAGGATCCTAGCATGAGCCTATATCTCAGTGCAAGCACAGCAGCAACTAGTCAAGTTGTTGCACAATCAAATGATTTTACCGTTCACGCTCTAAGAAGAGACAAGGACGGTATGCTTTATTATACCGTGGCAAGATCCACAGAAGACGCAGTTTTTGATTTTCACAGAACTGATGGAGAGGAATATACTGATTTCCTCCAAGGTCAAGAATACATTGATGCAACACCCAATACACCAAAGGCATATTCAAACGATGTTGATGATAAATATCAACAGTTCAGGTTTGATTTCAGACGCTTGACATATTTTATTGACAATGATGGTTACTTAGTCGCAAGACTAAATAAATCATATGATCACAACTCTCAAGGACCTAAGTAAGGATTTAAAAAATGGCAGATTTTAGACTCGGCAGACTGAAGTTTAAGTGGCGTGGCGATTGGTCAGCGTCTACTGCATATGTCATTGACGATATTGTCAAGTTTGGTGCAAACTCATATGTTTGTGTAGTTAACCACACTTCGGCAGCATCAGAAACTTCTTTCTATTCTTCTGACCTTAGCAATTGGGAACTTCATACGGAAGGTCTTGTAAATAGAGGAAGTTGGTCCAATACTAGCGGAATCGGTGGCGGTTCTCCGTACTACAAGATTAACGATGTAGTTAAGTTTGGAAATACTCTATATCGCTGTATCACGGGGCACACTGCTGGGGCATCTTTTGCACCATCTAACTTCGTTACTTATCTAGAAGGTCTAAAATTTGAAGATACTTGGTCTGGTGGCACTGCTTATCAGCAAGGAGATATTGTTACATATGGTGGATATAGTTACGTAGCAACAACTATTCATGCAAATAATATTACACCAAATTTAGACACAACCAACTGGGACATTCTAACAACAGGATTTTCAAGTCAGGGAGTTTACAATTCTGGAACAACATATGCTCCTGGTGCTGTTGTGAGATATGGTGGTAACAATTACGTTTGTAAGCTAACAACCAGCAATCTAGGATCTGTTGTTCTATCAAACTTAGTTGGAAATGGTGCTGCTGTAACAGCAACATTCCAATCCGCACTATCATCTGCACCTTTTGTTGCTGGGGACACCATTACAGTTTCTGGTGTTCTTCCTGGCGGTTATAATGGAACTTTTACAGTTCAGTCTTGCACAACAACTCAAGTTGTTTACAACCACACAGAAACTACTACATATGTGAGTGGTGGTCTTGCAACAGATGTTTCAGATCCAACCAACACAAAATTCTGGGATCTTCTTTCGGAAGGATTTAACTGGAATGGTCAATGGAGTTCAACAACTGTTTATCAACTCGGTGATGTTGTAAACAGAAATGGTAACTCATATGTCTGTATTACTTCAGATACTGTAGGTGCATCAACTGCCCCAGAACTTGATTCCCAGGGTAACTACTGGAACTATATGTCCCAGGGTGGTGACGCTGCTCAGGTTCTACAAGAGACTGGAGACCTTCTCTATCAGGCAGCGGGTGGTATTAACAGAATTGCACTACCAGCTGGTTCAATCGGTACTGCTGAAGAGCAGAGAGAGGCAAGCGGTAGAGTTCTAACAGTTGGTGGTTCACCACTTCTCCCAAGATGGGAAGCAAACAGCGTAACCGCTCCTGTCTACTATGTAACTAAGGAGGGTTCAGACGCAAACAACGGTAGAAGCATCTCTAGAGGTTTTGCTTCACTCCGCCATGCTTGTGACTTCATTGCAGCAAAGACAGGTGCTGACGCTCCTTCTGCAAGCAACCCACACACCATTTACGTTAAGGCAGGTGTCTATGAAGAGACACTACCAATCCAGATTCCTCAGTTCGTTTCTGTAATTGGTGACAACCTTAGAACTTCGGTTATCAAACCAAAGACTGGTCTTGATTCTGATATGCAGGCGATTGTTCTTGGAACAAGCGTATCACACCTTAAGTTTGGCGACACTGTTTATAACTCAACTGGAACCAAGTCTGCTAAGGTTCTTGATTCGGATTATGCAACCAATGTTCACCTCCTTGATCTAACAGGTGGCAAGTGGGACACTAATGATCTCTATGTTGACATCGTAAGTCACACTCACGCTGATGCACATGATCTAATCCTATCAAACAGAGAGTTTATTGCGGCAGAGGCATATCATCGCCATGCTGCAAATGATGGTGCTGTTAGTGGTGTAGAAGCAACTGTTAAAGATCGCTTAGAAGAGTTCATTGATGCTCTTGCATTCAACGTTAAGGCAGGTCAAAACAACAAGGTTTGGGATTTTGCCAGTGCAAGAATCAGTGGTTCTGCAATCACTGGAGATGACACTCAAGATACAAATCTTCTCAACTACATTGATGCCATTGCCACTCAGGTAATGCGTAATGAGACCGTTACCATTTCTTCTGGCAACACACTCACTCAGGTTAAGGATACATCACAAACCGTTGATAGCAATTCACCATACTGTGCTTCTGTTGCATCCGCAATTACAACCTTAACTGGTATTGTTACCACTGCAATCAGTAATGGTAACATGAGTGCAACCACTAAGGTTGAACCATACATTGCAATTACCGCAGCAACAACTCGTGTTAACAACGAGTCAACAATGTTCTACGTTGGTTCTCACACCACCGTTAAGGACTTGATCTTTGAGGGAATGGACGGATTCGCTCCTTCTGGATCAAATGATCAGGACATGGACACCGCAACAATCAAAGGTGTCTACTTCAGACTTGATCCTAACTCACCTATTCAAAAATCACCATATATCCAGAACTGTACCGCAATTGGTGGTGCAGCAGTTGGTATCATGATTGATGGTGCTGTTCACGCACACTTTGATAACTCATCAACACCATCTTACAAGTCAATGGTGTTTGATGCTTACACTCAGATTCTGGATGGTGGTGTTGGTTTCTATGTAACAAGAGGTGCTTCTTCTGAGGTTGTTTCTTGCTTCACATACTACGCACATATTTCATACACCTCAACCAGAGGTGGTAAGATCCGTGCTGTTTCTGGCAACTCTTCTTATGGTAAGTACGGTATCATTTCTAGAGGATTTGATGATACTGAAAGCACCATCAACGGTAATGTCAAGGGTCTAAGACTAGAGATTGATCCACAGGCAGCAAAGAATGGTACATTCCAAGTTGGCGAGAGGATTCAGGGTGGTACATCAGGTGCTATCGGTGAATTGATCAGTGATCAGTCACCTTCCAACTACCTATACTTCTTCCCAATCACTGGAACATTTGTTCAGGGTGAAGTTGTTACAGGTCAAACTTCAACTGCTTACATCACTCTACTCAACAATAGCGACGCTCTTAGTGGTCAGAAAGGATTCCTCCTCACTGTTGCAGGTCTAGCAGCAGCACCTGACCAAGGTGGTTCTGTTGAGATGGTTGATGATGGAATTAACAATGACCCAGGTTCATTCGTTATCTCCAACTCCAGCTATACTGCTCCAGATGGTAGAGGTTCTCTAACGGTTCAGAGAGCAAGACTAGGATCTTCTATCGCTGCTCATACTGGCACTACAACAATTGACTTGTATGCAAACCAGAATGTAACTGCACAACTAGCAGCAAATATTCCAACTGGAACTGGTAGTCCTTATGTAATCTCGGTTGACCAGATTGCAGGAATGGCTGTTAATGGTTTCCTCGTAATCAACGACGAAATGATGCAAATTGTTTCGTTCCCTGGTTCTCAGTCTGTACAAATCACTCGTGCGGTAGAGGGTACTTCAGAAGGAAGTCATAGCATCGGTGATACGATTGAAATTCTTGCAGCAAAAGTTACTGCACAGGATGAAGTTATTGAAGATTTTGATAATGCTGCTTCCTCAATTCGTGTTGCTGCTGCAAACATTGTCTTCGCTGCTGATGACTACATCAAGATTGACAACGAATTCTTCAAACTCACCGCAGTAACTCCAGATTCTACTGGTATTACGGTTCTTCAGTTTGCTGACGAGAAGACTATTGGTGCTACCGATGGTCAGAACTTCAAGATTCGTTATCGCTACTCACAGTGTCGCCTAACTGCACACGACTTCCTAGACGTTGGTACTGGAAGCAAGGCAAACACTAACTGGCCATTCCTACCACTCTCACCAAATACACCTGCTAACGAGACCATTGAAGACCGCCCAGGTCGTGTCTACTACGTCTCTACTGACCAAGATGGTAACTTCTCTGTTGGTAAGTTCTTCAAGGTTGAGCAGGCAACTGGTAAGGCAACTCTGGATGCTTCGGCGTTTGACCTCGCTGGTCTGTCATCCTTGAGACTGGGTTCAATTGGTGCTCAACTTGGTGCATCAATTAACGAATTCTCAACCGATGGAACTCTATCACAAAACAGCGACGAGAAGGTCCCAACTCAGAGAGCAGTCAAGACTTATGTTGACAACCTATCTGCTGTTGATGGCAATTTCAGTGTTGGCGGTAACCTAACAGTCAGTGGCACAACGACAACAATCGCAACTGTTGATGTTGAAACCAAAGATCGCAACATCATCCTTGGTAAGGTTGCTTCTGGCACCTTCACTGGTGACATCGCATTCGGTCAGTCAGAGATTACCAATGTAAGTGATACAACAAACCTCGCTCCTGGTGTGCAGGTTACACTAACTGGTGGCGGCGGAACAGTAACACTACCTACTATTGCTACTGTTGTTGGTGTTAGCGGAAACATCGTTGACATTGACCAGGCATTCCAAGGTGCAGGTTCTGCAACTGGTGCTGACTTCTCTGCTGGTGGTCCTAGAAATGAGACTGCAGATGGAGGTGGTCTAACCATCCTCGGTGGTGCTGATAACGATAAGACAATTGCTTTCAGTAATGCAAATCAACGTTTTGACGTTAGCGAATCTGTTAACCTTGCTGCTGGAAAGTCGTTCTCTATCGGTGGAACTGAAGTTCTATCAACAACCTCAATTCTAGGATTGAGTGTTGGTTCTGGTGGTGGAATCGTAACCGAGGACGCTGCACAAACACTAACTCAAAAAACTCTAAGTGCTGCTAAACTTAATGGCACTCTGAGTGTTGGTGCTAATGGTTCAGAGGCGACTGGTACTGCTGGTCAGGTTCTAACTAGTGGTGGTACATCTGGCAACCTCTCATGGACAACCATCAGTGTTGATGCAACTCAGATTGCAAGTGGAAACAGCAGTGCTGCTTTCAGTGCTGCTAATGGCAACCTTGCAATTACCACCAACAATAGCCTATGTGCGACCTTCAACACCTCACAGAACCTAGTTGTTGTTGGAACTGTTACTGCACAGTCCTCTATTGCCCTCAAGGACAACGTAGAGACCATTACCGACGCTCTTGCTAAGGTAATGAACCTACGTGGTGTTGAGTTTGATTACAAGGCATCTGGAAGACACCAGATTGGTGTTGTTGCAGAAGAGGTTGAGCAAGTCGTTCCATGTGTAATTGATGAGACCAACGGAATTAAGTCCGTTGCTTATCAAAACCTTGTTGCTGTTCTCATTGAGGCAGTCAAGGATCTCAAGAAAGAGATTGACGAACTAAGAGGAGTCTGATAAATGGCAATCACATTCGGAGGCGACAGTATTTCAACTGACGCCTCCACAATCAACAAAAATGTAGGCACCACCATTAATTCGGATGGTGTCTCTTCTGGAGGAAATACTTCAGAAACCCTAAAGTCTGGTGTTGGTGGTGTTTATCAGCAAGCCAGACCTTGGGGTATGAGGCACATCACCAATCCACAGAATAGCACTTCTTATTGGACTTATACAGGTGGTGGAGCTAGTGGAAAACGTGGTGGATCTTTTGCATCACAAGGAAATTGGATTGATGATTCTACTGGAAGATTCACTGCTCCAGTTGCTGGACTTTATCAATTTGGTTCCCATGGTATTGCTCATGGAGGAAATAATGATGGCAGATTTGCAATTTATGTAAATGATTCTGTTGCTGCTTACAGTATTGCTCAAACTCAAAATGGAAACCACGCAGGATTTAGAGGTATTCCAATTACATTGAAATTGTCAGCAGGTGACTATGTAAATTATGCTCAGTATTCTGGAACTGGTGCCCACACTGGTAACTGGTCTGGATTCTCAGGAACATTAATCGGATAACTAAAATGACAACACAAGTAGGCGGAAACGATATTAATACTACAGGTGCATTATCTCTGGTTAATGCTAGAGGTACTGTAGCAACTCATGACACTGATGGTCGTGTTACTACTCCTGAGAGACCATGGTTTAAGTATAACTCAGATGCTGCGGGAAATCCATGGACCACATATGCAGATCGTTTGGTTCGTGGTGGGCAGGTAGGAAATTGTTTTAATACAACAACAGGAAGATTTACTGCACCAAGAGCAGGCATATATCAGTTTAATTTATCTCATATTACTCAGGGTAATCACGGTGATACTAGGATTGCTTTGTACATTAATGGATCTTATCATTTTAGACGTTCCATTGTATCTCACACCAATGGTCCTCATCACAACAACGCCAATATGGGATTCACAACGTACTTAGGTGAAGGAGATTATGTAGAAGCTGCTAACCACAGTCACAGTTCACACAATGGAACTTGGAATCACTTTAGTGGTTATTACGCTGGCGAATATTCATAAGGAGATACTAAAACAATGTCTATTACATTAGGACCAAACGGATTTACTACAGACACTCAAAATTTAACTGTTAAAGTAGATAACACTACTGTCGTTGAAAACCATACACTGGCAGGTGGAACAACAAATGCAACTCAGGCACTACCACTGAAAAGGAGTACTCCTGCTTGGGGCGGATATCCAACCAATGGACACGGCACGGGTCAAGTTTGGGGTGGGTATTCGGTGAGTGGCGGTTATCGTTTCAATAGCACCAATAGTGGATTTGATGCTTCTTCGGGAAGATTCACTGCTCCAGTCGCAGGAACTTACGTCTTAAATATGACTGGTATTACTAGTGGTGCTAATAACAATTGCAGATACGCTTTAAGATATAATGGAAACAATAATGCTTGTCACTGCATTACTTCAAGAGATGGTGGAAGTCATTCAACAACAGGAGTTAGTGTAACATGGTATCTTAATGTTGGTGACTATGTTGAATGTACAGTTTATCAAGACGGCAGTGCTCACGGTGGAAACTGGAATGGATTCACTGGATATTACGTTGGTTAATTTATATAAATAAAAGAAACAATCAAGGTTTTAACTTTTTAGAACTATGGCAGACACTACATACACAGTTGTGCTAAATGAAGCCCAACAGAAAGCTCTAGAGTACGTTGCTGTTGATCCTGCTGAATGGATTCGCAATGTTGTTCATAATCGTTGCAGAATGGCGATTGATGAAATTTACAATGCTGAGGTTATCAGAATGACTGATGATCCAAATATCACTGCTATTCCAGCAGATAAAAATGCAGTTGTTATTGATGCAGAGATTTTAACTGCCAAGCAGCAAAACGAATCTGCAATGAATGAATTGCCTGCTGGATGATCACGTTTAGTGATTTGATTTTTTATATTAGTTCTTTAAGATATTCATAATGAAATTCAAAAATATTCTAGTAGTTGGCGGTGGTTCATCTGGTTGGATGACTGCCGCTGCTATTTGCAAATTTTTTAAACCAGAAGAAAATGTAAAAGTTTCTTTGGTTGAATCAAAAAATATTAAAACCATTGGTGTTGGTGAATCAACTATCGCTTCAATTAACACGTTTCTTGACATACTCGGTTTAGGAAACGATGAAGATTGGATGTCTGCATGTGAGGCAACATATAAAAATTCAATTAGATTCACTGACTTTAGAGACAAAGACACAGTTTTTGAGTATCCATTTGGTGGAACTTGGAATTTTGAAAATGGTGTGATGTCTTGGGCAGAAATGAAAGCCCAAAATAATCTAGATGCAGATTCCTTTTCCGAATTTTTTAATGAGAATACATTCCTCGCAAAGTACAATCGTTGTACTAAAAACGAAAGAGGATATCTAGATGGATTTGATTTTAAACAGCACACTGCATATCATTTTGATGCTGAGTTGTTTGCTCATTTTCTGAGAGAGAAAATTTGCGAACCAGCGGGAATGCCACATTACATTGATGATATTGTTGGTGCAGAAAAAGACGAAAAGGGATTTTTGACCTGCATTGTGGGAGAATCTGGACAGAAGTATACTGCAGATCTTTTCGTTGACTGCACAGGATTTAGATCTCTCTTATTAGAAAAAGAGATGGGATCCAAATTTATTTCTTATAAACCTTGGTTGGCAAATGATAGTGCCCTAGCAACTTGTATCCCATATGTTGATAAGGAAGAAGAGCTCCACAACGTAACAAACTGTACGGCTATTGAAAATGGTTGGGTTTGGGATATTCCATTATGGCATCGTATTGGAACAGGATACGTTTATTCAAGCGACTTTGTAGATGATGAGACCGCAGAGAAAGAATTTAGAAATCACTTAGCAAGAGATCCTAGATTTGCAAAACGTGCAGAAGAAGCAGAACTGCGTAAGATTGACATTCGTCATGGAATTCACGAAGAAGGATGGGTCAAGAATGTAGTTGGAATTGGATTAGCATATGGTTTTGTGGAACCGTTGGAATCCACAGGACTAGTATCAACTCATAGTAACATTATAAGATTTATTGAACTTTTACAAAGACGAAAATTCAATCTGAACAGATTTGATATTGATAGTTATAATTATGCTGCAGCACATGAGTTAAATGGATTTAGAGATTTCGTTGCCGTTCACTACGCAGCATCTTCTCGCTGCGATACTCCATACTGGCAATATGTATCTCAAGAAAAGTCATATAGGGGACTAGGTGGACAACCAGTACTCCAAGGAAATAATCAGATGACATTTACAGATAACTTTGAATCTGCAATGCATATTACTCAGATCCATAAAGTATGGACTCCTCAGTTTGCTGGTTGGAATTATATCATGGGTGGAATGGACTATTGTCCATTCGGAGAATACTTCTTTAATCTTCTTACAGAAGATCACCCACAAAGAAGAGAAGCAGCGTCTAAAACTTATGAACAATGGAAAGAACATGTTGAAAACATCACTTCATATGTTTTGACTCTACCAACACACTATGAATTTTTGAAGGAGCATATCTATAAAGATGAAACTGACTGAGATTACAACAAAAACGGGTAAAAAAATAGAAGTCTATGATGACTTATTTCATCCCGCTACTATTAACGAGTTCTATTTTGATCTAAGAACAATGGAATTTCCATTAGTTCCCCAAAATGATACAGCAGTTTTAGATTTTCAAGGTGTGTTTGGTTTTGGAAAAAATCTAGATCCAGCAGTAATAATGGGTCTAGTAAAACGTGCTAAAGATGCTTTCCCATTACATTCGTTCTTAAAGAATGTAAAAGTGACTAGATCTTGGGTCAATGTTTTTAATGGTCAACATCCCACAAATAGATATCACAGTGATAACGATTGTATAGAAAATGGCGACTTTGTTAGTATGCTTTACTATGCAAATCCAAGATGGGATCTTGAGTGGGATGGTGGCACAGTTTTTAGATCTGATGACTATGAAGAAATTGAATATGTATCAGATTATAAACCAGGAAGAATAGTATTATTTGATAGTAGTATTCCCCACAAGATCTATCAAACTTCATCATTGGCACATCCATACAGGTTTACTGTAAATACTGTCTTTAAAAATGAAAATTTAAAAAGAATGAGATGAGCATTTTTTACTTTGATTCTCCCTGTTGCATAAAAAGATTTGAGCAGCATGATGCTTTAAGAGATGATGTGCTTGATTATATCAACCACGACATGAAAAAATCCAATCTCAAAACTGAGACCATGGATATTTTATCTGACTGGGGAACCTATGGAACGGGGAGAAAAAGATATTGGGAAGTAATGAAAGATGCTGTACAACAGCATATGCATAAGGTTTTAATTGAAGAATTTAATTATAAATTTTTTGAAGTTGGTAATTTTTGGTATCAACAATATGTTGAGGGAGGTAAACATGGTTGGCATACTCACATGAGAACCATGTTTACTTCAGTATATTACTTGGAATATCCAGAAGGATCTCCACCAACACAGTTTATGAATTCTGTGACTGGAGAGATACTCACTCTTGACAATATTGAAGAGGGAGATATTATAACATTTCCAAGTTTTATTGTGCATAGGGCAACAGAAAATAAAACAAAGATTCGCAAAACTATTCTTTCTTGGCACAGTGAAACAGAATGTGGAAATACCTATGCAGTGTCCTAAACATAAATACCTCTAGGAAAACTGTAGGTATATCACATGGCTCAACCTGCCAGTAGGTCCGAGCTTAGGGACTACTGTCTCAGACAGTTAGGGTTCCCAGTTCTGGAGATCAACGTAGACGACGATCAGATTGAAGACGCCATTGACGACGCTCTTCAATATTATCGTGAGCGTCATTATGATGGCGTTGAGCGTATGTACCTCAAGCATCTGTTCACTGCAGCAGATGAGACAAAGTTTGATACTTCTAATACAATCACAACCATTAGTGGAACTGATTGGGAGGAGAGAAACAGATATATTGAGATTCCATCTCACGTCATGGGAATCTCTAGAGTATTTGGACTTGCTAGCAATGCAATCAGAAACAACCTGTTTGGTATTGAATACCAGATCTTTCTGAATGATCTCTATGCAGTTGGTTCACTAGACATGCTTAACTACTTCATGGTTAAGCAGTGGATGGAAACGATTGACATGGTACTCAACAATGGTTCGTTTGTTGAGTTTAGATTTAACCAACGCCAAGACAGACTTTACTTGGATGTTGGAAAAGATATGCTTGACGAAGATGTCTATGTGATCATTGATTGCTACAGAGCACTTGATCCAGATTCGTTCACTCAGGTCTATAATGATCCTTTTGTCAAGAAATATGCAACCGCACTGATTAAGCGTCAGTGGGGACAGAACTTGATTAAATTTAATGGCATCCAACTTCCTGGCGGTGTCAGTATGAATGGTAGAGAACTCTACACAGATGCACAAGCAGAGATTGCTGCATTGATGGAGAAATCAAGCAGCACATATGAACTACCTCCAATGGACATGATCGGATGAAAAAGGTTTACTTCCCACAACATGGCGGAAACAGAACCGAACAGAATCTCGTACAGGATCTTGTGGACGAGCAAATCAAACTGTTTGGTGCTGATGTATTTTATATACCTAGAGTCAGCTTAAAGGACAAGGCACTAGGAGAAGTTATTCAGTCTGAATTCAATCAGAGTTACATGATTGAAATGATGCTGGTTAACGTAGAAGGTTTTGGTGCTGGTTCTGAGTTCGTGAGTAAGTTTGGACTCAGAATTACAGATGAGATTACCTTTGTAGTCTCACGTAGAAGATGGGAGCAGTCTGCAAATCCTGCATTGAGTCTAGCAGTAGACGGCAGACCTAACGAGGGAGATCTAATTTACTATCCTCTAACAGAAGATATCTACGAGATCAAGTACGTTGAGCGAGAACAACCATTCTTTCAACTCGGAAAACAGTATTTTTATATTCTTACTGCTGAGCTCTACGAACAAGGAGCAGAGAAGTTTGATACAGGAATTGATGACATTGACGACATTGAAAGAGAGTTCAGCAACATCACCACGCTTAACCTTGGTCTTACTACCAGACAACAAGCTACTGGAACAGTTACAGTTAATGTGGGTGGTGAAGTCACTGGAGCAACAGTAACTCTAGCAGGAACTGGATATAATACTGCACCAGGAGTTACCGTATCTGGTGGTGGTGGACAGGGTGCTATCGTTGAATCCTCAATCCGAGATGGTGGCGTTGTATCGTTATCTGTTGTGAATGGTGGTTCTGGATATACCACAGCACCCATCATTACTATTGATGCTCCACCAGAAGCAATCAACTTCCTCAACGACGAGCATGTTGTCATCGGTGGATTTGTTCAGCAGAGTGCTGCCAGAAACTGGACTTCATCCGATAGCGTCATCACGGTTACCGCTCTCGGTAACTTTGATCCTACATTTGCAACAACAACTCAAACAAAGTATTTTTACTGGAAGTTTGAAGACACAAGGATCTCGTATGTTTACACATATAATGGAACTGATGTAACAACCGTTCCTGGTTACTTCTATTACGATGCAGTCAACCTACAGTATGTCATTAATGCATACACAGAGACTACAACCAGTGGTCAAAGAGCAACGATGTATGATTTGACTAGTGCTACTATCGCTGAGGTTGCTGACTGGAATGGTGTAACATATACTCTTGAGGTTATGAACCGCACAGGTAACTTCCTTGACGGTGACATGATCCGTGGTGTTGAGTCAAATGCGATATATACATTAGGAACATTCTCTACCATTAATAATACAAGCACTGAGTTTGATCAGAATCAAGCAATTGAAGAAGGTGCGGACGACATTATTGACTGGGGTGAAAAGAATCCCTTTGGTGAGTTTGGTAATTATACAGGTAGCTTCTGATGTTAGGAACACAATTTTATAACGAGGCAGTCAGAAAAACTGTCATTACATTCGGCACTCTATTCAACAACATTGAACTGAAAAAGACTATTGATGGTCAAACGCTTGAGACTGAAAAAGTTCCTTTGGCGTATGGTCCAAAACAAAAGTTTCTTTATAGACTTCAAGGTAATTCTTCCGATGGTAGAAAGGTAGCAATTACATTACCAAGAATCTATTTTGAAATGATCAGTATTGAATATGATGGAGCAAGAAAAACTGCTGCGCTTCAAAAGTACAGAACTGTCATTGATGACAATGGAACTGAAGTAAGAACTCAATATGTTCCCGTTCCATACAACATTGGATTTGAAGTTGGTATCATCGCAAAGTCTCAGGACGATGGTCTTCAAATTTTAGAACAAATTTTACCATTCTTCCAACCATCATTGAATGTAAGCATCAAGTTTATTCCAGACATGGATGAAACTAGAGACGTTGCTTTTGTTTTAAACAGTGTAAACATGGAAGATGATTGGGAAGACGACTTCACAACTAGAAGATCTATCACGTATACACTACAGTTTACTGCCAAGTCTTACATCTACGGTCCTTACACCAAGGCAGATGTTATCCGTAAGGCACGTGTTATTGAAACGATTGGCGATCTCAATGTCAATAAGAGACATGTTGAGTTGTCCTACACACCTAAAGCAACAGTTGATTATAACCAGGATGGTCAGATTGACGCTGCCGATGATGCATTCGTAACGGCAGATGATGACTTTGGATTCAACGAAGGGATGGAATTCCTATGAGCCTAGAAGAGAACATGGAAGAACTACTCAATATTGATGCAGAAGTTGTAGAGGAAAGCAAACCAATCAAACCAAAACCAGAGCATCTAGATAAAGATGATCGCACAAAAGATTATGAATATACCAGGGGTGAGTTATACACCCTCATAGATCAGGGTCAGGAGGCGGTCAGAGGCGCTTTAGAGGTCGCTCAGGAGAGTGGACACCCAAGAGCGTATGAAGTCGCTGTAGCGGCAATGAAGCATGTTGCAGACATGACTGAGAAACTACAGGATCTCCATAAGAAGATGAAGGATCTTGACGAAGAAAAGAAAGGTCCAACCAAGGTCACAAACAACGCCATGTT
>Ga0255770_10002396_pt1 | contig 16825 bp, 14 predicted proteins | sample 071ome_22_FD_179968 | JGI IMG/M metagenome (GOLD analysis project Ga0255770, IMG submission 179968) | Coastal salt marsh microbial communities from the Groves Creek Marsh, Skidaway Island, Georgia - 071404AT metaG (version 2) | ecosystem: Environmental > Aquatic > Marine > Intertidal zone >... | reverse complement strand
CGACTCGATGAACCAAGATGGTCGACATGATCAAATCGCAATGATTGTTGAGGATGAAAATCTAGGAACTTCAAGTATTACATACAAAGAATTGGCTATAAAATCAAGCCAGTTTGCTGAATTACTAAAGCAACTTAAAGTTCCACAGCAGACACGTATTCTGGTACGTTTACCGAACTGCCTCGATTACCCAGTATGCTTTTTAGGCGCCATGAAAGCAGGTTACATTTCAGTCCCCACATCGACACTACTGACAGCAAAAGAAATCATCTATTTGGCAAAAGATTCAGCTGCAGAAGTCTTGGTAACCGATTTAAAAACATTTAAAACATTGATTCCCATGCTTAGCGAGCTTGAGTTTTTACATACCGTTTTTATCTCTGGTGAATATGAAAATTATAAAACTGCATTCAACATTCAGGTTAAAAGTTTAGGAAATGAATTAAAAACAATCAAAGCTTTTTCGAAAAATTATGAAACCCTTGCAAACGATCCCGCTTACTTAGTTTACACCTCAGGCACGACAGGCTACCCGAAAGGGGTTTTACATGCTCACCGGGCGTTACTGGGAAGAAAACCTGCTTCAGAATTTTGGTTCAATTTTTCAGATTCGACTGACCGTATTTTACATACAGGTAAATTCAATTGGACCTATGTTTTAGGATCAGGCTTAATGGATCCACTTTATTTGGGTAAAACGGTAATTGTTCATGAGGGAAAAAACGATGCCGAAGGCTGGATCAATTTAATTAAAAAACATAAGGCAACGATCTTTATTGGTGTGCCAACTATTTATCGTCAAATTTTACAAAAATCTACGGCCAATAAAAACGATGTTAAGTCATTACGACATTGCATGAGTGCTGGTGAGCATTTGTCGGATGAGGTCTTTGATCAATGGCATGCACGTTTTGCATTAGATATCTATGAGGCAGTCGGTATGTCTGAATTTTCGTACTATATTTCCCAATCCGCACATATGCCTATTAGGCCAGGCTCTGCCGGTTTTCCTCAACCAGGACATGAGATCAGGCTGTTAAATCCAGACAATTTAGAACCTGTGAAATTTGGTGAGGAGGGCATGATATGCGTGCCAGAGAATGATCCTGGATTATTTTTGAGATACTGGAATTTAGCTGAGGAGACAAAAAAATACAGGCATGATGGATGGTTCTTTACCGGTGATTACGCGCGTTTTGATAAGGATGGCTATTTATGGTTTTTAGGGAGAAAAGACGACATTATTAAAAGTTTTGGTTACCGAGTATCACCCTATGAGATTGAACGTGTTTACAAAAATCATCAGGAGATAATTGATTGTGCAGCCATTGGTGAAGAGATTGGAAAGAATAAAATTCTTGTTGTTTTGTATGTAATTTTAAAAGTAGGCAGTAAAATTACCCCGAATGAATTAGTTGTTTACGGAAGGGAAAATTTGGCAACCTACAAAGCCCCAAAAATTGTTTATATCGCTGAAAATTTTCCAAAAACAAAGAATGGAAAAATTTTAAGAAGGCAGATTGATGCATCAATTTCATTAGCCAAATCGGATATTCGATTATGACTATAATTACGAAGCAAGACTTTATTACGTCAATTACATCGGCCTTGCAATATATATCGTATTATCATTCAGAAGACTTCATTTCGGCCATGAAGTTGGCTTATGAAAAAGAGAAATCTGCACCGGCCAAAGACGCAATTTTACAAATCTTAACCAGTTCAAAAATGTCAGCTTTTGGTCATCGCCCCCTGTGTCAAGATACTGGAATTGTTACAGTATTTATTCGGCAAGGAATGAATCTAAGATGGGACACTGATCAAACGGTTGAAGAAATGGTTAATGAAGGAGTTCGACAAGCCTACCTGGATACATCAAATCCTTTGCGTGCATCCATAGTATCCGACCCAGCCGGAAAAAGAATGAATACAAAAGATAACGCTCCTGCCATCACTCATGTCAGTTTAGTTCAAGGAGATACTCTTGAGGTAAGTGTTGCTGCCAAAGGGGGTGGATCAGAAAATAAAGCGTCACTTAAAATGCTAAATCCTTCCGACAGCATCACGGATTATATTTTAGACACTGTTCCTAAAATGGGTGCCGGTTGGTGTCCACCGGGTGTTTTGGGGATTGGCATTGGGGGAACCGCTGATAAAGCAATGCTGTTAGCCAAGGAATCTTTATTTGAACCAATCAATATTCAGAATTTAATAATTCGTGGGCCAAATAATCGTCTTGAGGAACTGAGAATTGAGCTTTATGAAAAAGTTAATCAACTCGGTATTGGCGCTCAAGGATTAGGAGGATTAACCACAGTTCTTGATGTAAAAATTCGAGATTACCCAACGCATGCAGCTTCATTGCCAATTGCTATCATTCCAAATTGTGCCGCAAATCGACATATTCATTTTTCTCTTAATGGAACTGGCAGTGCTACCCTTAAGGCGCCCGATTTATCACTATGGCCCGAAAAAGTATGGCAACCAAATGAAAAATTTAGAAAAGTTAATTTAAACACGTTAGAAAAAACAGCAATGTGTGACTGGAAAATTGGTGAGACTTTACTTTTATCAGGAAAAATTTTGACTGCACGAGACGCAGCACATAAAAAGTTAGAGCAATTATTAGATAATAAAGAACCCCTTCCTAACAATATTGATCTTACAAATAAATTTATTTATTACGTTGGACCAGTAAACCCCGTTAGAGATGAGGTGGTTGGACCTGCAGGGCCGACAACGGCAAACAGAATGGATAAGTATACAAAAATGATGTTAGAACAATATAAAATTTTTGGCATGATCGGAAAAGCTGAGCGTGGTCAAGACACGATTAATTTAATCAAAGAAAATCAGTCTATGTATCTAATAGCTGTTGGTGGTTCTGCCTACCTCGTCTCACAAGCAATTAAAAAAGCAAAAGTCGTTGCTTTTCCTGAATTGGGCATGGAAGCTATATATGAATTTGAAGTTGAAAATATGCCTGTTACTGTCGCTGTTGATACCTTTGGTAACTCTATTCATCAAGAAGGTATGAAACAGTGGCAAGAAGTTTTATTACAAAAGTAATTATGATTTTTGTTTATACTGATTACTCGCGTAGGCACGCGTAATCCCCTTTTGCCGAAGTGATTCATGACGAAGATGGCTGGTGCGCATTCTTTTGCGCCAGAGTGTGTAGCTGCGCGCAGTTAGTTTTTCTTTCATTAGCTTTTTTAAGCTTGTTTCGTTTAAACCAAAGGTGCGCTCAATTGCATCAAGCGGAGTGCGATCCTCCCAAGCCATTTCAATGATTCTTGATACGTCTTCATCGGTGAAATTTTTTTTCATTTTTGATAGAGTAATTTTTCAAGCAAAGGTGCAATTAAAAATAAGATAACTGCACTAATAATAGAAGTTAGTGTGAGAAAGATAAATAAATCCCAATCAAAATTTGTCACCATCTCTGGCAAACGACCCGCAACATAATTGGCAGCCGCAGCAGATAAAAACCACAAGCCCATTAAAAGAGAAGCCATTTTTTTCGGCGATACTTTGCTGACCATTGATAATCCAATCGGTGATAGACATAATTCTCCAACCGTGTGAAGAAAATAAACCAGTATGAGCCAGCTAAATGATATGTTAATTTGATCCTTTATAAAGACTAACAACAAAAAACCCAAACCTAAAAAAAGTAGTCCTAAGCCCATCTTTTGTGGCGTAGATAATTTATTCGAACTGCTATCAACCTTAAGCCAAAAATTTGCTATTACGGGCCCTAGAAATATAATAATTAAGGGATTGATGGATTGAAAAAAAGTGACAGGAATTTCATAAACCCCAATTTGTCGGTCGATATTGTTGCTAGCAAAAATCGTCAAGGAGCCACCAGCTTGCTCAAAACCCATCCAAAAGAAAATAACAAAAATTGATAGGACTGAGATATAAGTAATTTTCTTTACTTCTGCCATTGACAGTTTTTCAGTATTTCTTTGCAATGTCATCTTTAAGGTTAAAAAAATAATAATTGCAATAAATATTTGAAATGAATAATTTTTGAAGAGTTGATGAAGTTCAATACAGAGAAAGACAAAAGGAATAGTGATAAAGGAAATAAAAATTATTTGCAACCAATCCTGAATTTGCATTTTTTTGGTTTGCCTAGACAGATCTGCGCGTATAATTTTTTCTTGATTAAATACATACTGTATTAATCCCAATAACATTCCAAAAGCAGCCAAACTAAAACCCAGGTGCCAATCAATGGTTTCGCCTACAAAGCCAATTATTAATGGCGCCATGAAGGCGCCAAGATTAATACCAACGTAAAAAAAACTGAATCCAGCGTCGCGTTTGGGATCATCTTCCGAATAAAATTTTCCTAATAGCGTGCTGATATTGGGTTTAAAAAATCCATTCCCAATAATTAAAAGCCCCATTGCTAAATAGAGATAATCAGGTAAGGCCATCATCAGATGCCCTAAAATCATAACAATTCCACCGATGATTATAGCCTTGTTGTAACCTAGAAATCGATCCGCAAGAAAACCACCAAAAACTGGTGTGACGTATACCAACCCTGTATAAATGGCATAAATATTTAAGGCTTCAAATTCTGAGTACTCTTGCGATTGCACAAGGTACAAAACCAACAGGGCACGCATACCGTAATAACTAAAACGTTCCCACATTTCAGTAAAGAATAGAGAGATTAATGCTCGGGGTTGCCCTTTAGTTAAATTAAACTGCAATGGTTATCCCTAATTTTTCTTGTATATTTTCGGACAGTTTTTTTATTGTCTCTGAAGTTAAAACACCATGTTTGGCTTGCAATATAAAGGAATCTTCGACACGGTTACCAAGGGTGTTAATTTTAGCGTGCTCAATAGATAAATTTAACGTATTAATTATATTTGATAGCTGGAAAAGCAAACCTTTTCTTGAATCTGTTGTGATAGAAAACTCATAGCCTCCCTTTATTTTTTTAAATTCTATTGATGATTCAATTTTGTGATGCATTGCCTGACGTGATTGATTGCTAGGAATATCGATTGCGACAAAATTTGCATTTAGTATTTTGGTTAATTCCTTTTCAATAAATTCAAACAGATGTTTGTAACTTACATTTTTTCCGTCCATGAGAATATTAAATACATCCAATGCGAAATCATCTTTTGTGGTAAAGATTTTTGCTTGCATCACATCAAAGTTATTCAGCGCAAAGAATTGCGATGATTTGATGAAAATGTTTTCGCTTTCCTTGCGAAAAATAAGAACTTCAATGCCATTTCCATCTGGCGCATGTCGTGTCTTTACTAACGTTATTCTTGAGTGAAACTGTTTTAACAGCACACGACTGTGCCAAATAATATCGTGCTCATCAAAACGATAAAAATATTCATCACCTAGTGAATGCCATAAAGCACGAACGTTTTCACTATTAATTGAATAACTTTTATTTAACCTTGCGAGAACATTTTGTTTTCTAATTTTAATTATTTCATGCGCATCCTTAAGCTGTTCATCTAGGTAATTATAGGTTTGATAAAAAAGATCTTTTAAAAGCGAAGCTTTCCATTGATTCCACACTGCAGGACTTGTTCCTCGGATATCGGCACCGGTTAATAAGTAAAGTGCTTTTAATTTAGTTTTTGTTTGTACAAAATTAGCAAATTCTTTTATGGTTTGCGGATTAGAAATATCTTTCTTTTGTGCTACTTGAGACATCGTAAGGTGAGACCTTACAAGCCATGTAATTAAATTCATTTCCTTTTTATCAAATTGCATTCTGCGGCAGAATGTTGCAGCAATTTTTTCACCAATAATCGAGTGATCACCGCCTTGACCTTTACCAATGTCGTGAAAAAAAGCTGCAAAATAGAGTAGGTAGGGTTTTCTGAAAGATTTAAAAACTTCATGACATTCAGGGAATTCATGTTTTAGTTTATCTTTACTGTAACGTCGAATATTTTCAATGACATTTAATGTATGCTCATCAACCGTATAGATATGAAATAAGTCATGTTGCATTTGGGCAACAACTTTGCCAAATGCTGGGATAAATTTACCTAAGATATTCGTTTTATTGAGTAATCGTAATGCACGATTGACTTTATTTTTTGCAGTAAAGATCTGCAAAATTTTATTTTGGTAGAAGCTATTTTTTCTAATACTTTGGTTGATTAATTTTGACGAGCTATCGAGCAAACCAAGGAGGTTAGGGCCAAAACCATGAATATTTTTTTTACCTTGAAAGATTAAAAAAGGTTCAAATATATGTTGAATAAAATTTTCTTTATACCCCTCATCTATTTCAAGTAAATTATTCATGACAAAAAAAGGGAGTTCATGCCGAATGGTTATCTTTTTTTGTGGTTTTGGGTTCAATCTTTTAGTTACAATCTCGTTAAATAAAATAATGTAATTAACTGATTTATAATAACTTTTCATAACCATTTCACTTGCTTTATGGTGACCATGCCCGGTATAACCCAAATGTGATGCAAGCTTATTTTGTAGATCAAATACCAACCTATCTTCTGCAGAGCTGGCTAATAAATGGAGTAATATGCGGCGCTTAGTTATACGATTAAGATGAAAATTTACTTTATTATATTCATTCAAATTGATTACATTATTTTGAAGCAACTCTCTAAAAGTCCGACCTTTTTTTTGTGACCTAGCTATCCATATGACATTATGTAAATCTCTTAGTCCACCAGGACTTTCTTTTACATTTGGCTCTAATTGATATGCCGAGCCCCTATATTTTTTATGCCTATTAGTTTGCTCTGTTAACTTTTGATGATAAAACTCATCTTCTTTAATCTGCTTAAAGATATTTGATTCTAAATTTCTAAAAAGGATTTTAGAGCCACAAATGACTCGGGTTTCTAATAAATTAGTCGCTGTCCTAATATCTTTTTTAAATTCATCGATGCACTGATTAATGTCACGGGTGCTGTGACCAATTTTTAGACCTAAGTCCCAACAAAGAGTAATAAATGATGTGATTTTTTCAAATTCTTTTTCAGGAAGATTTTCTTTGTGTAGCAGCAGAATATCAATATCCGAATAAGGGTAAAGCTCCTTTCTTCCGTATCCACCAACGGCAATTAACGCAACATCTTTTCTTAAAAAAACTTTTTTCCATAACTGTTTTAATAAAGAATCAACAAGGAAGGTATGTGCCCTTAAAAATGTTTTGTTATTATGCTCTCTTAAAAAATTTTTTTTTAGTTGGCTAACCTTTAAGGTGTAATTATTCTTTAAATTTTGAATCATGATCAAAGAAAAGACGGTTCTTGAGGCGTACCTTTTGATTCTGTAAGAACCTCATAACCACTTTGAGTAACTAAAATGGTATGTTCCCATTGCGCAGAAAGGCTGCGATCTTTTGTTACCACGGTCCAGCCATCAGGCAGCATTTTAATATCTTTTTTTCCAGCATTAATCATGGGTTCAATCGTAAATATCATGCCTGCTTTAAGCTCCAAGCCATGGCTTGGAGTTCCGTAATGTAACACCTGAGGCTCCTCATGAAATACCTTACCAATTCCGTGGCCACAAAACTCTCGAACCACGCTGAAGCCATTCGATTCAGCATGATTTTGAATTGCGTAACCAATATCACCTAAATAATTACCGGGTTTCACTTGGTGAATTCCTAGCCACATGCATTCATAGGTGATATCACACAAGCGCTTTGCTTGTATTGAGGGTTCACCAGCATAAAACATTCGGCTGGTGTCCCCATGATAACCATCTTTAATGACTGTTATATCGATGTTGATAATATCTCCCCTTTTAAGTATCTTTGGCCCAGGGATACCATGACATATTTGATTATTAACAGATGTGCATATGGATTTTGGGTAGGGCGTATGACCCGGTGGAGCATAATTTAGTGGCGCAGGGGTCGTTCCTTGCTTTATGACCATGAACTCATGGCACAGTTTATCGATTTCCTCGGTAGAAATTCCAGGTCTGACGAAGTCGGTAATATAGTCGAGAACTTCTGATGCCAATTGTCCGGCAACGCGCATTTTAACTATATCTTGATTATTTTTTATTGAGACACTCATGTGAATAATTTCAGGCAAAAAACAAAAGAATTATGTTATCATAGCGCGTTTTCGATTTTCGAATAAATTTGCATTAAATCTTGTTAAGGGTGCTGACAACAGTATTAATAGATTTAATGAAGTGATTAACCCTTAAAAGGAGAAAAACATGTCTGTAACCATGAGACAAATGTTGGAAGCGGGTGTACATTTTGGACATCAAACCCGTTATTGGAACCCAAAGATGGCGCCGTTCATATTTGGTGATCGCAACAAAATTCATATTGTTAACCTTGAGAAGACCCTTCCTATGTTTGAAGAGGCACTCAAATATGCAAAAACCTTGGCAGCTAACAAAGGCCGTATTCTTTTTGTTGGAACGAAAAGACAGGCGCGTGAAATTGTCAAAGAGGAAGCTATACGAGCCGGTTGTTCTTACGTAAATCATCGATGGTTGGGCGGCATGCTCACAAATTTTAAAACTGTTAAGCAATCCATTAAGCGCATGAATGAAATGCAAGCAGTGCTTGAGGGTGAAGGATTAGATAAGATCACAAAAAAAGAAGCATTAAATCTCCGACGTGATTACGAAAAGCTGGAGCGTTCTATTGGCGGCATTCGTGAAATGATTGCTTTACCAGATGCTATTTTTGTTATTGATGTTGGTTTTGAAAGTGGTGCAGTGGTTGAGGCTACTAAATTGGGTATCCCCATTATAGGTGTGGTTGATACCAATAATTCTACAGATAATATTGCTTATGTTATTCCTGGCAATGATGACTCTAGCCGCGCGATTCGTCTTTATGCAAGAGGCATGGCAGATACCATTTTAGAAGGTAAAAATAATGCAATTAAAGAGGTTGCGAGGATGGTAGCTGAGAGTGAGGCATCTGCTGAGGATGCTGAGGAAGCTGCAGAATAATTAATAAAGGAGTTTTAACGTAATGGCTGAAATTACAGCGAGTTTAGTTATGAAGTTAAGGGGGCAGACGGATGCTCCTATGATGGATTGTAAAAAAGCATTAACTGAAGCGGATGGAGATTTTGCTAGAGCCGAGGAAATCTTAAGAGTCCGCTTTGGAAACAAAGCATCAAAAGCATCAACTCGTGTTGCTGCTGAGGGTGCAGTGGCTGCTTTTATTGCAAAAGATGGTAAATCTGGATCTTTAATTGAAGTTAACTCGGAAACTGATTTTTGTGCAAAAAATGATGAATTTCAAAAGTTTGTCAATCAATTGGCTGAAGTTATCTGTGATCAAGCCCCACAAACTGTTGAAGAATTAGCTACAAAACAAGTGGACGGAAAAACTATCGAGGATATCCGCACAGGTTTAATTGGTAAAATCGGTGAAAACATTACGCCACGTAGATTTGCCAACATTAATGCGAAAGGTCAACTGCACAGCTACATCCATGGCTCAAAAATTGGGGTTATTCTCGATCTTGAAGGTGGAAATGCTGACCTTGGTAAGGATATTGCTATGCATATTGCTGCAGCAAAACCTAAAGCCATTGATCGGGCGGGAGTTGATCAAGCTTTAATTGATGCCGAAAGGCGCGTTGCAATTGAAAAAGCTAAAGAGGCCGGCAAACCAGATGAGATGATTGATAAAATTGCTGATGGTACCGTTCACAAGTTTCTCAAAGAGGTGACTTTGCTGAACCAAGCCTTTGTTAAAGATGATAAAGTTTCTGTGCAGGACTTGTTAAAGCAAAATAACGCATCCTTACACTCTTTTACTATGTTTCAGGTGGGTGAGGGAATCGAAAAAAAACAAGAGGACTTTGCTGCGGAAGTTGCAGCGGCATCGAAAGTTTAGAAAAATTAGGCTAAGCGTAAAAAAGGATTGTTTTGCAATCCTTTTTTTTTGGCCAAAACCATATAAAATACAGCTAACAAATTATATTTATCAATAACATGCAATCAAAATTTAAAAGAATTCTTTTAAAACTTTCAGGTGAAGCCTTGATGGGCGATGATAGTTTTGGCGTAAATCCGGATACGGTAAATAAAATCGTTGATGAAATTAAGCAGGCAAAATTATTAGGAATAGAAATTGCTATTGTCATTGGTGGGGGTAATATTTTTCGGGGGGCAGCGCTTGGTACAGCAGGTATGGAACGTGCTACAGCAGATTATATGGGTATGTTAGCAACTGTAATGAATGCACTTGCTCTCCAAGATGCAATGAAGCATGCTGGTTTAGTAAGCAGGGTTCAATCTGCAATAAATATTGATCAGGTAGTCGAGCCCTATATTCGTGGTAAAGCTATTCAATATTTGGAGGATAAAAAGATAGTCATTTTTGCCGCAGGCACTGGAAATCCTTTCTTTACAACAGATACAGCCGCCGCGTTACGAGCAATGGAAATTAGTGCAGATATTATGATAAAAGCAACGAAGGTAGATGGTATTTATTCATCGGACCCTATTAAAGATAAAAATGCGAAATTATTTAGTTCGATCTCTTTTGATGAAGTAATTAATAAAAATTTAAAGGTCATGGACGCGACTGCTTTTACCTTATGCCGCGATCAACAATTACCGATAGCTGTTTTTAATATTTTTAAGAAAAATGCATTAAATAATGTATTAATTGGTAAGCAAGAGGGTACGCTTGTTAAAAATTAGATTGAGGAATTAGGGATATGGAAGAAATAAAAAATAGCACTAAAAGTAAAATGCAAAAAAGTATTGAAAAATTAAAATCTGATCTTTCCAAGATTAGAACAGGTCGAGCCCATACTGGAATTTTAGATCATTTGACTGTCGATTATTACGGCTCACAAACTGCAATCAATCAAGTAGCTAATGTGACGGTTGGTGATTCTGTAACTATTAATGTGCAACCCTATGAAAAGACAATGATTCCTGTCATAGAGAAAGCAATTAGAGAGGGAGACATGGGCTTAAATCCAGCAACAACTGGAGATATTATAAGGATTCCTCTGCCACCATTAACAGAGGAAAGAAGAAGAGATTTAATTAAGGTTGTTAAATCTGAAGGGGAGAACTCTAAAGTTGCTATTAGAAATGCCCGAAGAGATGCTAACGACTCCTTGAAAAAAATGTTGAAAGATAAAGAAATCAGTGAAGATGATGAGAGAAGAGCGCAAGATGATGTGCAAAAGGTAACCGATTTGCATATCAGTGAAATTGATAAGCTTATCGAGTTAAAAGAAAAAGATTTATTAGCTATCTAAACCATTAAGTTGCTTAATCTTTTTAAAAAATTATCATTAAGACCAGATAACTTCCCAAAACATATTGCAGTAATCATGGATGGCAATGGAAGGTGGGCTCAAAAAAGACAATTACCGCGCTCACTTGGACACGCAAAAGGCTTAGATTCTGTTCAAAAGATAATCCAATATGCTCATGAATTTAAAATTATGTATTTAACACTTTATGCTTTTAGTACTGAGAATTCTGGAAGGCCAAAAAAAGAAATTAGTGATTTGACAATTTTATTTGATAAAACCATTACTGAGGAGTCAGAAAAAATTTTCGCTAATAATATTAAGATTACTATTCTAGGTGATATTAGTTTTTTCCCAGATAATCTTCAAAAGAAAATTCAAGATCTTTTAACAAAGACAAAAAAAAATAATGGGTTAAACCTTAATATCGCACTAAATTATGGGGGAAGATCAGAAATCGTCAGATCTGTTAATAAAGCACTAAGCAAAAAAAAATTACCTAAAATTACAGAAAAAGACATTGAAAGAAATTTAGATACTAAAGACTTACCTGGTGTAGATCTATTAATTAGAACTGGCGGTGAAAAGCGGCTAAGCAATTTTCTTATTTGGCAGCTTGCTTATAGTGAACTTTATTTTGAAAAATGCCTTTGGCCGGATTTTAACAAAAATAATTTCATAAATGCGCTACTATTTTATCAATCAAGAAACAGACGTTTTGGAAAGTTGAATAATTAAAAAATGACTTTAAAAAGAATAATTTCAGCGTTATCTCTTCTTGTTATCTTTTCGTTCAGTTTTTTCAATTCAAATGAAATTTACTTTAACTCCTTTGCTTTAATAATTTGTTTAATAGGCATGTTTGAGCTTAATGGTATGCTTTTTAAATATAAACACCCTTTGTATTTTATCTTAACATTGGTTTTTTTGGGCCTGGCCTTTTTTTCTTTGCCAGGCCCAATATTTATTGCAGTAATGTCATTTATTTTTTGGGTTTTTTTTGCTCCCATATTTATATATAAGAATTTGAAATTACTGGACAGTCAAAAAAGTTTTTTTGGAATATTTTTGATTGCCTGTTTATTTTATTCAATAATTTATATGTATGAGTATCATCGAGCTCTCCTATTATTTTCACTTTTAATAGTTTGGGTTGCAGACTCTGGGGCTTATTTTGTTGGAAGAAAATATGGAAAAAATAAATTAGCACCATCGATAAGTCCCGGTAAAACTATTGAAGGGGCTGCTGGCGCGCTTTTATTAACAACTTTATTCGCCTTTTTGTTTGCTGATTACTTTTCTCTTCCTGTCGAAATATCACTTGTTTATGCAATTATTATTACTCTTTTCAGTATCTTTGGTGATTTATTTGAGTCATATCTTAAAAGAGCAGCCAACTTAAAAGATAGTGGTAATATAATTCCTGGTCATGGCGGGGTGTTAGATCGTATTGATGGCATTTGCGCATCAATACCAATTATTTTTTCTTTAATCATTTTTTTCCCCAGTTAATTGTTATGAAAAATCTATCAATTTTGGGCTCTACAGGCAGCATTGGTAAAAATGTTTTAGAAATTGTTCGCCTTAATGAAGATAATTTTAAAATTTTTGCCCTATCTTGCTATAAAAATTTAGAACTTCTCAAGGCTCAGTGCTTGGAATTTAACCCAAATTTTGCTGTTGTTTCATCAGAAGCTGACGCAAATAATCTAAAAGAGGTGTTAAAAAATAAAGTCGAAACAGAAGTAATATTTGAGAAAGGCTCATACAGCTTTATTGCTGCACACGATGACGTAACTCATGTAATTGCTGCAATAAGTGGTTCGGCTGGTTTGCGGTCAACTTTTGATGCTGCCAAAGCAGGCAAGGATATTTTACTAGCAAATAAAGAATCGATGGTAATGGCTGGGCCCTTAATTTTGGCAGAAATCGCTAGAAATAATTCTAAAATAATTCCCATTGATAGTGAACATAATGCCATTTATCAAGTATTAAATGGTTGTGATGACGGCACCTCAAAAGTTAAAAAAATTATTCTTACCGCCTCTGGAGGACCTTTCTTAAATGAGCCTATTGAAAAAATTGCTAATGTCACCGTTGAGGAGGCGCTAAATCATCCAAATTGGGACATGGGAGATAAAATTACTATTGATTCTGCAACAATGATGAATAAAGGTTTGGAGGTAATAGAAGCCTTTTATTTATTTAACCTGCCTAAATCAAAAATAGATGTAATTATTCATCCGCAGAGTATTGTGCATTCAATGGTGGAATTTATTGATGGGAGCATTATTAGTCAATTAGGATATTCAGATATGAGAATACCGATTTCATATGCCTTAGGATATCCAGAGAGATTAAATTCTGGATTTGATGGTATTGATCTGACGCAAGTTAAAAAGCTTACATTTTTTAAACCTGATTTAAAAAAGTTTCACTGCCTTCAATTAGCTTATAATACTCTTGATAGCGGACTATCTGATTCTATAGTTTTAAATTTATCGAATGAATTGTCGGTTCACGCTTTTTTAAAAAAACATATAAGTTTTGACAAGATTTCGCAGACGGTTGATTTTATGCTTAATAAGATTAAACCTGAAAAAATTACAGAAATAGATGATGTTTTTTTATTCAGTGAGCTTGTGAATGATCAGACTCAAAATCATTTGATTCAATTACAAAAAAATTAAAAAGTTATTATTTCTCAATAACTTGTAATCAAAAATTAACTATAATTTCTTAAAAAAGTATATAATAAGCTAACAAAAATTAATTTTTTTATATGTTTAAATTTTTACCAACTCTTTTTTTTATTTTTTTATTATCAATCTCTAGTAATGCTTATGCGATAAAAATATCCGACATCCAAATCGAGGGTCTTCAACGATTGGAACCTGGTTTAGTTTTTAATAATATCCCATTTGAGATTAATGATGAAATTGAAGCTGTAGACTTTTCTAAAACGATAAGCCTTTTGTATGCTACTGGTCAATTCAAAGATATCGTAGTAGAGCGTAAAGGTAGCGTAATTATTATTGCAGTTCGCGAAAAGCCTATTCTTTTTGAATTAAATTTTTCGGGCACAACCATTTTTCAACCGGAAGCCTTAGCCTCAGCTCTTAATCAAATGAATATAGCATCAGGATTGGTTGTTGATGAAGGTGATATCAAAACTGCAGAAAAAGAAATCACTAATCAATATCTGTCTAATGGTAAGTACAGCGCTGAAGTTACCAGTGAAATTGTCCCATTATCTAATAATAGAGTTAACGTAAATTTTTACATTAATGAGGGAAGAATTTCTCGTATTAAAGAAATTAAAATTTTTGGTAATAAAATTTTTAGCAATGAGGATCTTTTGGATGAGATGGCTCTTAAAACTACAAATTTAATGTCATGGTGGAACAAAGATGATCGGTATTCAAAACAAACTTTATCTGGAGATTTAGAAGCAATCAAATCATTTTATATGGACAGGGGATATTTAGATTTTAAAACGAATTCTACCCTTGTTAGTATCTCAAAAAGTAAAAAAGATGTATTTATCTCAATAACTGTTGATGAAGGAAAAAAATACACTATTGGAGATGTTTCTATCTCTGGGAATATACCAGAACCAATTCCAACTGAAGATTTAAGAACAAAAGTATTAATTAAAAAAGGTGATACTTTTAGCAGAAAACTCGTTAATCAGTCTGCTAAAAATATTTCTAATCTTCTCGGTAACTATGGTTATGCTTTTTCGAATATTAATTCTCTTCCAAATATAAATTCAGACAATCTAGTTGTTGATTTCAATTTTAACGTTGATCCTGGCAAAAAAATATATGTTAGAAGGATTAATCTGATTGGAAACGAATCAACAAAAGACGAAGTTGTGCGAAGAGAGTTGAGACAATATGAATCCGCATGGTTTGCCCAAGATAAAGTTGATCTATCTGTTACAAGATTAAATAGAACTCAATTTTTTGAATCAGTAAATGTTGAAACGCCAACAGTACAAGGAAATTCTGACCAAGTGGATTTAAATATTATTATGAAAGAGACTAATACTGGAAAATTTTCAATTGGAGCAGGAGTTAGTTCAAGTGATGGTGTCGTTGGAACATTAGGGTTACAGCAAGCAAACTTTATGGGTACCGGTAACTTAGTTAAAACAGAGATAAGTACCGGTGGAGTAAATAAAGTATGGGCCCTCACATTCTTAGATCCTTATTGGACCGACGACGGTGTTTCTAGAGGATTTAATTTGTACTACAGAGATATCGATACTAAAAAATTAGATACAGGTGATTATAAGTCTAATAATTATGGATTAGGACTTGACTTTGGAATACCGCTTGATGAGTTTAAGACATTTAGGGTTGGCTCCACATTTGATTTCACTGAACTAGATCTCAAAAGTGATTCGCCACAAGGCTATAAAGATTTTTGTTCTGACATTGCAAGTAGCGGCTCATTAAATTGTGACGCACATTCACTTTTGTTCTACTTAAAATGGCAAAATAACTCGTTAAATAATGCTTTTTTTGCAACTGAAGGATCGAAAATTACTCTATCAGCTGATATCACTACCCCAGGGCTAGACTTAGAATATTTCAAGATTAAAATTGATGCAGAAAAATATTTTCCCTTAAGCGAAAGTGTTACAACAAAAATTAAAGGTTCACTTGGTTATGCTGATAATTATGGAGACAACCTATACCCATTCTTTAAAAACTTCACGGTTGGAGGTAAAACAAGTGTAAGGGGTTATAAAGAAGGGTCTATTGGAAAAAAAACTTATGATTCATCGTCATCTTCATTTGTCACTTATGGAGGAAAGCAGATGATATCTTTTGGTGCTGAAACCTTTTTCCCAGTTCCATTTGTTAAAAAAACTGAGGCTTACAGAATGAGTGCGTTTATCGAAGGGGGCGGGGCATTTGATAATTCATTTGATGCTGATGAAATGAGATATTCTGTCGGTTTAGGAGCGCTATGGATATCACCTTTTGGACCTTTAAATATATCAATTGGAGTTCCGCTCAATGAAGAAACTAATGACCTTACTGAGAAATTTCAATTTGGCATGGGGTCAAGTTTTTAAAATTTTAAAAGGAGTAATATTATGAAAAAAATAATTTTAGTTTTTATCATGTTTTTTAGTTTCATTGGAAATATTAATGCTGAGCTTAAAATTGGTTTTGTTAAAGTTGATCAAATCTTAAAAGAAGCTCCGCAGGCTGCACAAAGTAATAAAAAGCTTGAAACAGAATTTAAGATGAGGACTGACAAATTAAAAAAAGAAATTGAATCATTAAATAATTCTGAACAAGATTTTCAAAAAAATAGTCTTACTATGTCGGATGAACAAAAAAATCAAAAACAAAAAAAACTTCAACAAATGAGAATTGAGTTACAAAGAACTGAAAGGGAGCTAAGGGAAGATATAGATTTAAGAAGAAGGGAAGAGATCAATAAGCTCCAGACCAAAGTAACTAAAGCGATTGAAGTTTTAGCTGAATCAGAAAAATTCGATTTAATTCTTTACACTGGGGTAGCTTATGCGGGCGATAAAATAGATATTACTACTAAAG
>Ga0255770_10002380_pt1 | contig 16906 bp, 15 predicted proteins | sample 071ome_22_FD_179968 | JGI IMG/M metagenome (GOLD analysis project Ga0255770, IMG submission 179968) | Coastal salt marsh microbial communities from the Groves Creek Marsh, Skidaway Island, Georgia - 071404AT metaG (version 2) | ecosystem: Environmental > Aquatic > Marine > Intertidal zone >... | reverse complement strand
GCAAGGGATGAAGATGGACGAGAAGGGCGAGTTTTGGGATCGCGTTGGCGGGCATTTCGATCATCGCAGTCGTCGTCGCGAGGAGGAAGAAGGCCCGTTGCGGTGAGCTGATTCTTTCTCTTTTTTCTCTTGTTTTACCTCGTGTATTTTTTGAAAACTCACCACATTTCTCTCTCCCTCTTTCTCTCTCTCTCTGCAAACCACGATCCGCAGATGCTTACTGAACAAGTGTGGTGAGGAAACTCGTGCATGCATTCATTCGAAAGCATGCAGAGATTTCATGAGGTGTCAAATAAATTGCGGTAGAGAGAACCGCCGAACCGAGAGAAAAGATATCGACGGCCTTACTTTCAATCCAACGAAGTGCGCGTTTGCGTGCATCCGAGAACAAAGTGAATCAGACGCAGTGAAGAAGTTTTCATTGTGTACGATCACGAGCGGTTGCTCTTTACCGCTTCAATAGAACAGAAGCGTTTCAATTACTACTACCTAACATTACTACTACAATTATTGCACCATCTATAGCTTTACATTTCTACACGAGAGCGTCCGGTGCGTCGCCTTTAAACAAATCTTTCATGTGCACGTTCGTCAATTTCATTCTTTCAAAGTTCGGCGCTCGTTTCTTCTTCTTCATCAATTTCTTCTCTGCCTCAAGCTCTTCTCGCGAGACTTTTCGAAAAGACCGTTTCGCCGCCGGTTCCATGTTCACCTTTCGTAACTCTTTATCAAATTCAGCATCCTCGTCAGGAATCTTCACCTCGGTGTACATCTTCACAAACTCCTCGTCGATTAACTCTTTGTTGATGTTTTCATCTTCCTCTTCGACACCTTCCTTGTCATTATCTGCACCATCGTCTTCCATAACGTTCACTCTCGGATACGTCACCCACTTCCTCGTCTCTGAATTCTGCACCCGCCAAACCTTCCCACTTTCCTCCAACTTCATTGCGTCCACCAACACGCCATCGTAACTATCGCCTAAATCTTCCTCCAACACTCCATCCATGTGCTTTAAAATTAATCCTAGAAGCTCGTTCTTATTCCGTATGTCAAATTTCGGCTTGTATTTCAGCGTATCCTTCTTCTCGTCGTAAAAAATTTTCTCGTTCGCTTTCAAAGTCAAAAACAACTCCGACTGTTTATCGAGGTGCGTGTCAAAACCAAGCAACGCTTTCAACTCGCTGTTCGTCATTTGCTCTCTAGTTCTTTTCAAGCAATCAATCGTGGCTTTTTGTCGCGCCAGCAGAGACGTCGGAACGTGTATAACTTGTTGCTGTTGATGCCCTCCCGCCTGCGACGCAGCCAACGCCGCCTCTCTCTCTTTCAATAACTTTGCGTTTGCTTTCTTCAATTTCTCTTCCTGTCGTTGCCTTTCCTGTTCCGCTTGTCTACGCACTCGCTCTTGTTGCGCTTCCGATCGCGCATCTAACGCGGCTCGATCGCGGGCGACTTCAATCATGATTTTGGCCGCCGCTTTCTCTCCTTTCCGGTACTTTTTTAAAGTTTCCTCCAGGGTAGATTTTCCTCCGCCTTTCTTTTTCTTCGCCGATTTGTCCGACATGATGATTGATTCGATTCGCCAGAGAAGATTCTTCTTCTTATTATTATTATTACTATTATTATTATTGTTCTCTCCCTTTAAAGGCAAGACCTGGAGCGTGCTGGTGCCGTTCCTTTCTCTCTCTCTCTCTCTCTCTGCGTTTGCTCGTGAGTGCGTTTTGCGCTATCGAAACGCTTTTCTCTGTCAGTAGTGCACTTGCGAGCAAATTTTGACGAATAGTTGAAAAAGGAAAAAGTCAAAGTGCTCGTGGCTATTCAAATTCTCTCTCTCGCGCGCGCGAACGCGCGGGGTCTCGCACGCGCACCCACGTGAACACGAATTACAAGGCAGTACCTTTGGTCATTTTATACTTTTTAATACGTGAATGTTATGTTTAAAAACTACTTGTTACAAAAATGATATCCATCTTCTCTCTTTCTCTCTCTCTCTCTCTGTTTATTAGTATTCCTTCTTCTTCTTCTCCAGATCCTTCTTTTAAGCGACGGTGTACTCTTCTACAATTAATTTAGTCTCCCCGCCGTATTTAACCGGCGTATCGTCGGTTGTTCGACTAACGCCGACGATTTTCACGTCACACAAGGTTGATCGGGCGGAAAAGTTGACTTGAACTGGGAAGAAAAGTTCGCCATCGCACGCCGGCGTGACAAATTCCATGCTTCCATTTCGGTTCGAATCGTCAATTAAATCGATGGTCCATACAAGTTCGTTTCGTCTAGAGTCAACCGCGAATTCGCCATCGCAGCTATTAATGGTCGGTGGTTCTCGGGAGGAAGGCAGAGGGATGATGATGGAGACGTTTTCGTACTCCATGACGTCCGAGGCTTCGTATTCAATAGAGACAAAGGATTCGCCGCCGGACACGGAAGGCCAGCAGTTGATAGCAATCGGTACTTTGCTCTCGTCTCTGGTTTGGAAGCGCCATTTCAAAATACCAAGCGCGCTACCGCACGGGAACGGTCTGTTTGGATCTTTTAATCCCAAAATACCTTCGTTTGCGTGTAATTGCTTGTCAATGTTTGGATGCGTTTTGAATTGGAAACCTTCGTTCGCACCGGTGTCAATCTTCACCTTTACGAACGCGTCGTCTTCGTTTTGAATTTCCATCATCATCGTACCTTGCACTTCCATGCTTTCTAAACCGCCGTCTTTGGATAAGTGGACGTTCAACTTCTCCTCGACGATGATGCTGACGGATTCTTGCGGCACTTGAGGGACTTGCGCGCTCGCCTCGTTCCCTTTGATGTACTCCGCCTCCACGGATTCGCCTTCTTGTCGCAAAGCGTCCATGAACCGGTTCGTCTTTTGTTTTGACCCCAAAACCATCCCTTTCTTCGGACCAGCTTTTGCGGCGAGGCCTTTTGGACCTCTCGGTTCGCCGTAGCCGTCCGAGGCGCCTCTCGAGCTGCCTCCGTACCCGCCCATGTTGTCCATATCGTCGCCAAAACCACCACCTCCGCTGCCTGATCGGCCGCTCATGCCCCCAGACGACGCGAACGGATCGGAATCTCTCTCTTGAAACCCAGAGATGCCGCCACCACCAAAACCACCGCTTCCTCCTCCGCCTCTCTCCATCTTCTTCTCCACTTTAATCTTATCGATCTCCATCGCCTTCCTCTTCATCACATCCTTCGTATCGTTGATCTTAGATTGAATGATCATCTTGTGTAACTTCTCCTCGTGCGACTCCATCTCCATAAAAGTTCTAATTTGACTCATGGTCACGTTTTCTTTATGTCCAGCTGAGATGACTTCGTCAAAGGCGAAAATCAACTCAAACGCCGCTTTGCTCACGCCTTCTTCGTCCACTTGTTGATAGCAGTACTCCGGTAGCGTCTTTGCCAGCATTCTCAAAACGTCAAGATCCTCCAAAATATTCGATGCTTTATTCGTCACTAACAGTAAATACATGGTCCCGTTTTCCAACGGTTGGTACACGTATCGCACGTTTTCCGTTTCCACGTAAGTGTGTTGTTTCCCTTGATTGGCGGTCCCTCCGACCAACTTTGGAAACGCGGCTAATAAACCTTCGATTCGAATTCGAGTCATCGGGACAAACTGGCGAGAGACCAAGGCTTTGCCCGATTTCGTCACCACCGAGGCGGCGAGGACAACCTGTTCCGTCGTTTAAAGCGAAGTTTTTCGAGAGGAGAGAGAATAAAAATGAGTGAGTTCAAAGTTGATTGGGTTCGAGATGAGATCGCGTTCGTTCGTTTTTTTCTCTCCGCTCTCTCTCTCTCTCTCCCACTCCTCCCGTCGAATCTCTCTTTAACTCTCTCTCACACACACCATCATCCATCGTCGCGCGTGACATCATCATCACCGTCATCAACGACAAACAGACGAGACCGGAAGAAGACAAGGGAAGAGAGAGAGAAAGAAAGAGAAAAGAAAAATTCCAAACGAGAGAGTTGAACGAATTTTTGTGTCCGCCTAAAAAAAATGCGCATCTTCGCGCGCGAGATGACACTTCTCGCGACATTATTCGAACGATTTCGCGCGTACCATCGTATCCTTTCGCTATTTTTATCCGCCGCCAGAGTAGTTTTTCTAACGTTTCTCGTTTCGCGGAAACCACCCGTTTCCCTCTTTTTTTTTGCTCTCTATACGTACGGCGTCGAGTAAAATTCGAGAAAAGATGCGCGACTTTAACTTTTTTTTTGTTGTTTCTCCGAGCCGAGCAGCCGAGCAGGCCAGAGGGAGAGAGAGAGAGAAACACCTAGAGAGAGAGAGAGAGAGAGAAGCACAGAGAACGCAGAGAAACAGAGAGAGATTTCAAGGGAGTCGATTGAGGCTGTGACACGCCACCCACAAACGAGCGCGCGCGCGCAAAATAAAAGACAGAAAAAAAATCCGCACCCCCCGCAAAGAGAAATCAAACGACGCGCGCGCGCGCAACGCACAACGCTGCAAAATCAAGAGCACACCTTTGATTGAGATGATGATCGCAGGAGCATCATCACCGCTAACGATGATACCCGTTGTTGTTGCTGCCAATAATCGTCCGTTGCGTCGCCTCACTTCTTCGGGAAGAAGAAGCAGAAGCGGTGTTTTCGGTGGCCCCCACGTCGCTTCGAGAGGGGTGCGCGATGGCAAATTTTCTTCTCCTCGTCTTCGTCGGGATGATGATGACGATCATCACGAGGAGCGATGGTGCCGCATCCAAACGCGCGCGTTGTTCGAGAAGACGCCCGCCGTGGATGATAGCGCTGACAAAATGCCACGCGAAGAACAGAGAGAAGAGGACGACGAGGAGAAGAAGAGAAGGGCGACGACGGGGAGCGGAACGTCGTCGTCGTCGTCGTCGTCGTCTTCCTCGTCCTCGTCCGGCAAAAGCAACGGTAAAAATAACAACAACAACGGCGGCAGTAGCGGCGGCGGAATAAGTTTCTCATCGATTTCCTCCCCGGCGTCTGCGTTCGTCAGTTCAGTGTTATCTGGTAGCGCGAATAAGAAGGAAACGAAGAAAACGAAAACTGACTGGGAGACGTCCTCGTCTTTGTCCTCTTCTACGCGAAGGAGGAGGAGGAGGAGAAGGTGGAGAGAAGGCGACGACATCGACGAAGACGACGATATTAATCCTCTGCCGATTGATTGGGAAGATGCGGTAGAAGTGACCATCGATGATGGCGAAGAGGAGGAAGAGGAAGAGGAGGAAAATGAACAGGACTTCGAGAGCGGAGCGCGAGGAGTTGCCGAGGGAGTTGCAAGCGTGGAAAGAGACGGCAGCAGCAGCAGCAGCAGCAGCAGCAGCAGTAGCAGTAGCAGCAGTGGCGGCGACGGCGGTGGCGGCGGTGGCGGCGGTGGCGGCGAGAGAACTACGTCTTCATCCGCGACGCCAATAACGCAGCAAGAGCAGACCTCGACGATGTCAGAGAAAACGAAAGCGGCAAATAGCAGTGAGGTAACCGGCAGTAAGAGCAAAAAGTCTAGCAGTATGAAAGACGGATCTGCTTGGTCGTCGAAAAAGGAAGAGATGAAATCTTTGAGCGCATATCCATACCAAAACGTTGCCGAGCAAAGTGTCGAAGCAAGAAGAGAGCAATTGTTGAACGCTATTGATTGGGGTGTCGTTGAAAACGGAGAGGAAGCGTTGAGAATTTTCGACGAACAGGTGGCCAAATCGCAATTGCAAGAAAAATCAAAGATTGAGATGTTCTTCGACGAGACACCAAACGCTCGGATATTCTTGAAATTTGTCGTGTTCCCAGTCTTGTTCTCGCAAACGATGAATTACTCATTCATAGAACCGTACTTTGACGCCGAGTTTGCTTCAATGGGTGAAAACGTTGCCTCAGAGATGCTCCCGATGCACTTGCGCCAGAACATTTTGCAGAACGTCGAACGGAACGAGCAAATGCGAGAGTACGAGATCCAAATGGGTCGAGCTCCGCAGCTCACCGACAAACAAAAGATGCAAGCGCGAATTAAAGATGCGAAGGCGATTGAAGAAAAAACGATAGAAGAACGGAAGAAAGAGTTATCGAATAGATGGAAGGATGTAGCCTTCATCTCTGCCTTCTTCATGTCTTTCTTTGGCAGAAGGTCGGCAGCAAAAGATTGGATCGACCAAACGAAGAAGTGGTTTTTTGATTTAGGTCCCGCCAATCAAGCATTCATCTTACTTCTATCTAGCGACGTTTTAGTCGGATATCACAGTGCAGATGGTTGGAATACGGTTTTGGAGTCTTTGGGTGATAAGTATGGCATTGCGGACAACCACGCAGCGATTTCGATATTTACCGCGTTAGTTCCAGTCGGTATGGACGTCCTGTTCAAATTTTGGGTGTTCAAGTATTTACGAAAGTTAGCGCCGTCGACGCAGATTATTTTGGACGATATCGATCGACATTAGGGATTAGGGACAGGCAAAAAAGACAGAGAGACAGAGAGAAAGAGAGAGAGAGAGAGAGAGAGAGAGAGAGAGAGAAAAGGAGAGAGTATGCTAATTTGAGTTGTAGTGTGCGATTACGAATTTTTATATCGTAATATATAATATTGAAAGCATTTGCGACTATCTCACTGCAGTGTTATAAAGAAGAATAATACTGCCCATTTCGATGTTGTACAATTCTCATATAATCATATAATCAGGTATAGTACATTTCTGCCATGAGTCAGCTGGTATTAATTGCTGTATTTTTTTTCTTCGCGAAAAGAATAGTGCAAGGAGCCATCTTACGTTTGATTAAATCAAACGCAATTGCTCAATAATCTTCTGTCTATACACCCCACCATCTAGGGGTTTACTTATATCTTCGTTTGGGATTAAAATCTTGACGGTATTTGCGAAAAACTCACGTGCATCAAGATAATCTCTCTGAATTTGGTGATCGTTGCGAATCCCGTCGAAAAGAGGATGAGAAAGCGCCTCTGTAGCGCTTATGCGAGTTTCTGGATTGAATTCGAGCATTTTCTCAAGTAAATCAATGATGAGCGGATCAGCATACGGAAATACCATCGCGAATGGTGTTTTCCGAATCGGTACGCCGCCTTTCAAAGACTTGATAAATTTTCGAGCTTTCAAAGACTCTATCTCTGCCATATCTTTTTCACACGGTGTGCCGAGAGTATCCACAATCAATTTCAGTTGGTTGATGTAATCGGAACCTGGGAAGAGAGGTTTCCTCTTTAATATCTCCCCTAGAATGCACCCAACGGACCAAATATCGATTTTCTCCGAGTAGGTGGAGTTTGAAACGAGTAACTCTGGCGCTCGATACCATCTAGTCACTACGTATTCCGTCATTCCTCCATCGGTGCGTTCCTTACCAGCTCCTTGTGATCTTCCTTCTTCGTCGCTTTGGGCAAATTTACTAACGTCTTCCTGGAGATTGTCAACTGCCATAAACGAAGAACAAGAAGATGTGCGCTGTACCGAGTACATTGCGGTTTCCATTCGTTCATCATCATCTCCCTCCCTCGGGCGTTGGTGTTGTTCATGTTGTCGTTGCTGCTGCTGGAGTCGCTCGGAGACCGAGCCGTCACGCGAGCCTGAAGGATTACTTATCAACACATCGATGGAACATTTAGTATCACTGCCGTTATGCGCTATATTGAAGCGATCGCTTTCCATCTCTTCATCGTCCTCGGCGATTTTTGCCTGTCGCGACAATCCAAAGTCACAAATTTTCAAGTCGCAGTTTGCATTGACCAATAAATTTGACGGTTTCAAATCTCGATGTAAAATACCGCAGTCGTGAATATGTTTCAAACCTGAAAGAGTTTGATACAAGAAATAAATCACGTGTTCGCGTAGGAGTGTCTGCTTGGACTTGATTACTTGATTCAAGTCCGTGTCCATGAGCTCCATGATCAAATAAACGTCCGAAAAAGTTCCTTCCTTTTCTTCTTCTTCCTCTTTTCTCTGAAGAAAAGCCGAGCACGCGCTGCTGTCCTCTTCCACCTCGTTGCCACCACTGCCCTCTCTCTTCCTCCTCATCCTACTCCTTTCTCTCGTCGTCATCGTAGGTGCTTCCAACCCAACCAAACCGATGACGTTTTTGTGATTCGTCCTCCTCATAAACTCTATCTCCAAAAACGCCCTTCTCGCCTCGTGCCTCGTCTGAAAAATATCCGATAACTTTTTTATGGCCACTCTTCTTCCTCCTTCTCTTTCGTTCTTCTCCGTCGCACCATCTTTGCCTTCCTCGCCGAGATGCTGCTCGTGCTGATCTAACGCTTCGCACACGCACCCGTACGCGCCTTTTCCTATGCTCTTCTTCAGCGCATATCGCTCGTTGAGGTAAAAATCTGTGTGCGGCAACGACCAGCGAACCACGGGGGCGGAAGCAGCACCACCACTACCCTCACCCGTCGTCGTTTTCTTTTTTTGCTTTTTTTCAATTTCTTCTTCGGTGCGCGGGTTCAAAAAAGTCGTCGTCGTCGTCGTCGTCGCGGGCGGGCTCGCTCCTGCCAAATTTTTGTTTTTATCTCGTCGTCGTTTTTCTGTGGCCGGCAACTTTTCCTGTTGGTTGTGTCGAAGTTTTATAAGTTCTCGTGGGATCGTAAAACCATCATCGCGTACTTCTTCTTTCTTGAATCGCTTCCTCTCCGCAGTCGTCGTCGTCTCCGATGGGAACGCCTTCGTCTTCAATCTCATCTCTTTTGCCTCTTCGTCCTCTCCGTCTCCCGTCTTTCGAATTGGATAAAAAAATGTCGACTTTTTTTAATTTGTTCACGGTGTGGCGTCTATTCGTTTTCTCGAAGAAAAATTAAAAATTAACCCGAAGCGCGCGTTTAGCGCCAAGCACCACTTCGCGCGCGCTGCTCGTTGCACCTTTTATTCCTCTCCGTCGATGCGACGCTTTGATTCAAAAGCGCGCGACGCGAGCGATAAAAGTGCGCTCGCACTTCCGATGAAGAAGAAGCGTGTTGCACTTTATTGACTTTTTAGTGTGAGAAAAAGAGAAAAAGAAAGTTTGACGACTATATGTACGTGGACGTGGAGGTGCGAAAAAGAATGAAAAAAATGAGCACAAAACAAATATTAAAAATCCCCTGGCCACAAACAGTCGACAGTCTCCGGAAGTGAAGATATATCTTCCTTCCTATTTCAATTAAGTTCTCACAAAGAAAAGAAAACAGCGCAAATCGCTCTTCACGCTTCATTCATTCATTCCCCGCTCAATGATGAGCTCTTCTATCAACTGTAAGCACATCACGTGAAAGCTCTGACCTTGAAAAGTTTCTAGATGTGTATGTAACTCTTCGAATATCATCCGTTAACATATATTTTGATACCGTAATGTGTGACATTTAGGTGCCCGCATTTCGAGAAAGGTTGAACAAAAGGTATCAAGGAGCGCATCAAACCACCGGCGGCGTTACGGACACTTGGGCAAAATCTCCAGGGCGACTTCTTTTAAGCTTTCCGGCCTGGTCGAACTAGACCAGACGCACTCGACGACGTCGTTCCGGCGGCGGCGAAACACTCTCCAATCGTCCGGGTAACATCGAAACAAAACTGCCGGGGTCGTGCCTTTGAAGTTGTGAATGAAATAAATCCCCTCGAACGACTGAGCGAATTCCCGCAATGGTTCCATTTCATTTTTATTCCAAAACCACGGGTAATAGTTTGATCGAGTTCGATCGAGCTCGCCGTTGACGACGACGAGAGATTTTTTTTTCGTCGTGGACACGTTTTCTTCTCGAACGTTTTCGTATAACAAACGCGTTTGCGTCAGTTCAGCAATATTTCCCGAAGGATACGCACACACGAATAAGTTACTCCCGTTGATATCTACTCTGTCGTTTACCGTGGCGCTTTTACCGAAAATCTTGTCCAAACCAGAGACCGAAAGCGCGTTCGGGTCGTCCAAATAGTTCATCTTCCCTCGCCAATCCTCAAAGAGAGGATCTGTTTGGTAAACCTCCGGCGGCGCGACGCCATCTGGAGCGCACATGCCAGTTTGCCCTCTCTTCGCTAACTTTAACTCCGTCGGATCTGGGAACAACACGGTAATTTTTTCTTCTTCTTTCATTCCGCGCAAAATCTTTCGCAACACCGTCGCCGTGAGCGTGCACTCTACGTTCCCTTCCAAATCGCCGGGCGCTAAATCGAGACCGCCGGGAGGGAACTGAATTTCTCCTAAATCTACGCCATCTTCTATCGCTTTTTGTAACGCTTGTCGAGCTTGTTGAACCATCACGTCGTAATCTGCCGGGAACGGATACTGTCTGCTACTTTTCTTCTTGTTCGTCGTCGTCGTCGTCGTCGTCTTCCCGCTGCTGCTGCTGCCGTTATTCTCAACGTTACCACCACCAAAGAACCCGTGCGCTCGAACTTTTAATCCCCTGCTCGAAAAATGTGTCTCTCGTCGTCTTCCATCTCCTCTGCCTCTCTTTGAGATCGTCGTCATCGTCGTCGTCGTCGTCATCGTCGTCGTCGCCGAAGAAGAAGAACAAGACGACGTTGAACTTTCTCCTCGCCTCCTCGCGCTTCTTCGTCTTCTTCGCTCGTCGCGATTGATGCGATAAATTTCGGGACGAGCCAACGAAGAAGAAGAAGAAGAAGAAGAAGAAGAACGAGACGACGAAAAAAACATCATCGTCGTTCCCCGGCGCTTCTCACAACCAACGTCTCTCTTTATGAAGAGTGTTTTCGTTGTTTTGTCGTTTCGTGTGCGCGCGTGAATGTAGCAGCAGCAGCACCGAAAGAGTGCGGGTCGTCGCGTTAAAACCGAAAAAAGAACGCTCACAGAGGCGTGCGCTTTTTTCTGGTTGTGTGGGATTCGAAAAAATAAAGAGAGAGAGAAGAGAGAGGAAAAGAGGCAAAAGAAGCAAAAAGATATCCCAAAAACAACTCTTCTCTCTCTCAATCTCCTCCTTCATCGCGCTTTTTTTTTTCCGCACACACACACACACCCTTTGTCGTTTGTTTTGGAATTTTACTTTTCTTTTTATTACGTGATATTCCCGCCGCGCACGCAAAAGCACAAAACGCGCGCACAAACGAACGCGCCGATTGATCGCACTCTTCGCCGACTCGAGTGAAAGAGAGAGAGAGAGAGAGGAAAAGAGAGCAGAAAAAAGGTTTCCTCGACAAATGGTCAACTAATAAAGCGCGCGCGCTCGAAGAGTCCACTCGAAAAGATTTATCTCCAACAGATAAAAAAAAAGAAGCAAAAGCTGACTAGATAAATTTACCACTAATCCGAAAATCCAAACTCTTCCATGGATCATCTTCTCGGCGACAATGAAGAGGGCAATGATAGAAGCAGCGGCGAAGGCGGGTCCAACAACACGCAACAAAAAATTTGGTCCCTGCGGGACAGCAGCGACGAGTTCGCCATGTTTTCGTTCAAAATCGGTGCGTGTGTGCTTTTTTCTTTTTTTCGTCTTTGCGATTTGCCCCCTCTCTGCGTCACCCATCCATCTCTAAATTAATTATTTTACCGAACTCACACCTGTTTTTTAACAACAACAACAACAACAACAACAAAACAGTACCGTGCGCGCGAACTCGCGCGCACGATTGGACGGTGTGTCCGTACGCCCACCCCGGGGAGAAAGCGAAAAGACGAGATTTAAAGATGTTTTCGTACACGGCGATTCCGTGCGCGGACTATCAAAAAGTACCCGCGAGCAACACGAAGGCGAAAGGGAGCCACGAGTATTTTTGTCCGAGAGGTGCGAGCTGTCCGTACGCGCACGGTGTTTTCGAGAGCTGGCTACATCCGAGTCGGTATCGAACGCAGCTGTGTAAAGATGGATTGAGGTGCACGAGAAAGGCTTGTTTTTTTGCGCACAGGGCGAAGGAGTTGAGGAACGTGAGGACAGCGGCAAACGCGGAGGTCAACCCCGACGGGAATATCGAGAATACTAACAACAATGACGGTGATAATATTAACAATAATAATTATAGCAATAGTAATGATAATAATAGCAACAAGTCCACGGTTGACACCGTCGCGAAGACGATGATATCGACGACGATGCAACATCAACAACAACAACAACAACAACTAGCACAGAGTCGTTCAGAGTCGTGGGCAGTCGTTCATGCGAATCTGCAAAATCCGGCGGCATCTTCACAACTCGGCAGCATCGAGGATGGGAAATCGGGTCCATTGACCCGACTAAGCTTCGAATCGGTCAATGATGAACGGAGACGATATCAGCAAAACTACGACCAGTTTGTTTCTCAGCAACAAATTTCGCAGATGACGGTCAACCAGGAACTTTACGCGCTTCACCTCTCGCAGCGACAACAACAACAACTGGCACAGAGTCGTTCAGAGTCGTGGGCAGCCGTTCATGCGAATCCGCAAAATCCGGCGGCATCTTCACAACTCGGCAGCATCGAGTATGGGAAATCGGGTCCATTGACCCGACTAAGCTTCGAATCGGACAATGATGAACGGAGACGATATCAGCAAAACTACGACCAGTTTGTTTCTCAGCAACAAATTTCGCAGATGACGGTCAACCAGGAACTTTACGCGCTTCACCTCTCGCAGCGACAGCGAGAGTTGGAGCAGCAGCAGCTTCTGCTCTTGCAGCAGCAAGACCAGGAACAACAGCAGCAGCAGCAGCAGCAAAAGATTTTAGCGATGAATGCCGCCATCGTGCAACAAATTCAACAGTTACAGCAGCAACAGTTGCAATTGCAGCAGATGCAGCAGATGCGGCAGATGCAGCAGATGCAGCAAAAACAAACGCAGCAAAAACAAACGTCACCACGGGATGGAAAGAAGAAGAGCAGCTACGATGATCTCGGTATGATTGAAGACGCGCCTTAGCCTTAGTGGCCGCCGGACAGAATATCAACGAAAAGAATAAAAAGAACCGAGAAAAGAAACAGACAGATAGACAAACGCCTCATAGCGTCCCACGTAATATTAGTAGCAGCGCAGCCACTTTGTTTTTTCGCGAGGAGGGAAGTCACTCGATATTTTCCGCCTCCTCCCCTTTATAGAATTCTTTTAATTTAAATTAAATGTATACGATAAAACGCGACAACGAACAACATCGACACCGCGTCGTAACATTAACACCCATCCGTCTGGCTCGAAGCGTTTTTTTTTGTTCGCGTTTGCTCCGCCCGCTCGCGAAAAGAGAGAGAGAGAGAGAGAGTACAAAATTTTCCCGCCAAAAAACAAAACAAACACAAAAAGAGAAAAAAAAAAAGAAAATCTATCCACACAAAGAAGAGAAGAAGAGAAGAAGAGAAGAAGATGCTCGGCGCGAGCGCTCTTCACCAAGTCCGCCCGGCGACGACGAGGACATCGACGACGAAAAAGACTACCACCGCTAATAATAATAACAAGCGTTGTTGTTTCGCGTCTTCTCTCCGGCGGCGGCGGGTTTCCGAGCACGAGAAGAAGAGTTTGAATCTGACGACGATGATGTGTTCCACCACGTCTTCGTCCAGTCGGCGTCTTCTTCTTCCTCTCTCTCGAAGGTCTTTCGTCGTCGTCGTCGCGCGCTCTTCTTCTTCGTCATCCTCCACCACCACCGTGTTATCCTCCGCTGAACAACAACCACCGATGAGGAAGAAGAAGAGCGCGAGCAGCGAAGGGAAGAAGACGAAAGCGAAGAAAGAGGAGGCGTCCGTCGCGGGTGGTGGTGCGACGATAGCGACGACGACGAGACCGAGACGACGAGCGATGCGCACTTCTTCTTCCCCTAGTAGTGGAGGAAGCGCGAAAATAACAACGACGAAGACGCGCGCGGCTACCTCCTCCTCTTCCTCCTCCTCATCCACCGCCACGCAAGGAGAAAAGAAAGCTTCCATAACGTCTTCTCGTTCTTCACCTCTGCCGCGAGCCGTGGCGATGGCGAGTCGAAGCGGCGATAGCAGCAATAGCAGCAATAATAATAGTAACCGCGAGAGTAGCGGGGACGCGTTATCGTCGGCGGTGATGAACGCGGATAACGCTCTCCTCGGAGAGCTTTTGGACGCCACGGAACCGGTGGTAAGACAGAACGATAATAATGTCGACAGCGCGGTAGCAGCGGCGACTTTAGGGCAGGCTTTGATTGATTCCGCTTCTTCTGCCTCGATGGACGATGATGACCGGGAAGAGGAGGAGGAGGAGGAGGAGGCGAAATATGAGTCAACTTTTGCATCCTCGTCTTCCCCAGAAGATGAAGACGACGATTTTTATATCAACTTAGATCCGACGGAACACTTGATGTCGTCCATCAACGAAATCACGCGCATGCAAAAAGAAAATGAAAGGCTGCGTTTGGAAAACGAGCGCATCTTAACGCGAGCGAAAATCGCCGAACAGAGACGCGGAGAGGAGAGGTTGGAATCGAGCGAACACAGAGAAGAATTGAAACGACAGGTAGAAATGCTAACCGAGGATTTACGAAGAGAAAAAGAAATACGAGAAGAGGAATTATTCAAAGTTGAACAGGAGAAGAAAGAGATTAGCGAACTGCTGCAAAGAGAGAAGAGCGCGTTCGAGGAAAGAGACCAGACGGGACGAGACGAGATTGAGAGTTTAAAGAAACGAGAGGAAGAAACTACGACGACGTTGAAAAACGCCTTGAAAGAGGCGGAGGATGTAGCCGAGAAACGAAGTGAGGCACTCGCCAAGAGCGAAGATATCGCGTTAGAAACGAAAGAGCTCTTAGAAACGGAACGCACGAAATCGAAAGAGCTGCAAAACGCCTTGAACGCTTTGAAAGTTGAAACGCAAGAGTTGAAGGAAGAAACCATCAAAGACGAGCAGTTGTTGAACGAGAAAATCAAAGAAAATACAGAAGCCGTGGAAAACATCAAGTGGGAGATGGAGACGAAAATCAGCGCGTTGGAACTCGATAAAGAGGAGCTGCTTAAAACGCACGCAAGCGACGTCGCCAAATTGAAGAAGGAACTCGAAGAGAGAGAATCGGCGATATTGAAATTAACTTTGGAACGGGACGAAGTCGCGGAATCGTTGAGAAGGCAAAAAGCTGAGCTCGAAAATGACTTAAAAGATGCGAACGACGCCATCTCAGCGTTGACGGAACGCGTGAATAGCGAAGATTCTGCGGCCGTTTTGCTCGAAGAAGCGACAATTCGCGCGGAAACCCTGGAGCAAGCTATGGAACATCTCGAGGAGGCTTTGCAAGAAGATTTGATTGAAAGCGAAATGCAAACAATTCGCGCGAAACAAATGCTCGCGCTCGCAGAAGAGAAAAGCGATAGTTTAGAAAAGAGAGTTCAAATGCTTTTGGATGAGCTCAATGAAAACGCAGCAGGAGCGGAGACGAGCAATGCCTCTCTTCCAAGTGCGGAGGCTCTCTCGAGAATTCGAGAGCTCGAAGAAGAGCTCGAAGAAGCCGGTGATATGACAGAAATCCGAAACGCCATCATGGAAGAGTGCTCGTTGATGCGAGAAGAGGTTGAGCTCATGGAAGATCGCTTGGAAAAGATGCGCATTGAACGCGATACCGCCGTGTTGAAACTCTCCAAGTACGTCACCGAGGAGCAAGACGACGATATTGACAGTGAGAATAACTAAGAAGAAGAAGAAGAAGAAGAAGAAGAAGCATTAATATTATTATCAGAGAAAGAGAGACCGAGGGACGCGATGAACGAAGATGACTATTTTTTTATCTGTTCTCGCATCCAACAATAGCGCACGCTCGCCTATATGCATTCTATATATTAATAGCGGTATTTATATTTGTATGTGTGTATACATAACTATTCTTTTTACAAATCATCCACGTATGTATACGCACGCGTTTATATTAGTTGTTTCTATTTTGTGTGTTTTCGAAGGCACCCTCCACACCTTTTTTTTGGATAAGAAGAGGAGAAAAGCACTTTCGAGCGCGCGTTCCGATTTTATCGTCGACACGGCTGGAAATATTTCAGCCGAGCGATTCACTCTTTCGTTCGCGCGCGCGCGCGTTCTTTTCATCTCTCTCTCTCTCTCTCTCTCCCGTTTTTACAGCTTACTCCTCAGCGCTTCCTCCACCTCTCTCATCGCCGGTCGTCCATTCTTCCCGAAAAAGCCTTGCTGCCTCCCGCTATAAATCATCCCTAACTTTTCCTCCTCGATGGTCACCGTGATTGGATACACGTCCACTCGATTCGGCACGACGTTCGCGTTTTTCACCACGGCCAAGATCGCAGCTTTCGCCGCTTCAAACTCTTGGCCGCCGCCGTCTCAGTTTTTACTATACGTCACCGTAAATTTCATCTCTCCTTCTTCGGAAGAAGCAGCCGAAGCGGTCGTTCTTTTCAAAGTCCACGTTCGCGTCGTGGGTTGTTGTTGTTGTCTCGATCGTTGCAAAAACAAAAATCTGCTTTTGCGCGCGGTGGTGAGTGTGCTACTCGCCAGCGCCAAGCTTCGCATGTGTTTGTTCTCTCTCTCTCGCTCTCAAGAGGGGGGGTTAACGCGCGGAGAGAGTGCTTTGAAATATATAAAATATGAAGAATGAGAAACGAGAGAGCAGCGAGCGTGCGTGTCCCAAAGAGAAAAAAAACAAAAAACTTCTCACGACACCGCACAAAACACGCGATAACACACGTAACACATGCACGCGTGCATTTGCGGCCTGTCGAACGGGCTAGGCGTGCACGTCGCCGCGCAGCTCTCTCTCCTTCTGCTTTTACTTTCGAACGACGAGAACAACAACAACGACACGACGTTTGGAAAAGGAGAGGAGGGATGTTTCGTGACGAAAATCACGCTGTGCGATGCGCTCGTCGTCGTCGGTGCTGCTGCTGCGCCGGGCCTCGGTGGTGAAGGTGCGAACAAAAAAGAAGCGAAGGATGCTTGCAGTTTTGTGACGGAAAAGGACGTGGCGCTTTCCGGTGGGATTCTTCTCGCGAGCGATATCGGCGACCGGAAATCTATCGCGCTCTGTCGACGGTTGAGAGCACGCGTATCGTCCTTG
>Ga0255770_10002365_pt1 | contig 16991 bp, 16 predicted proteins | sample 071ome_22_FD_179968 | JGI IMG/M metagenome (GOLD analysis project Ga0255770, IMG submission 179968) | Coastal salt marsh microbial communities from the Groves Creek Marsh, Skidaway Island, Georgia - 071404AT metaG (version 2) | ecosystem: Environmental > Aquatic > Marine > Intertidal zone >... | reverse complement strand
AAGCAAATATTGGTTGGACGGATATCCGGACAAAAGGACATATAGATCTTCGCTACACAACCCTGTACTTCCAGTCCCAAGATAGCTCTCTCGTTTTCCTATCCGTAGTCCTTTTCGCCAACGGAGTGCTTCACTCCTTTGACTTCAAATTCCAGCAGAAAAACACATCCTCCACAAAGGCAAGATCGTAACTGAGAAATACTTCAAGGCCAGAAAGTCATTCGGTCTTTTCAAGAAGCAATGGGATGAACAAACCATAGATGCTGTTTTCTCTGCCCAAAAATCCATCAAGGCATTCATCACCGGTCTTGCAGCACAAAAGGGTCTCTTGAAACCTGAAGAAAAGGTGAGTCAATATCTTTCAGAGGGCTGGACCAACGAGCCCTCCTCAAAAAATGAAATGAGCGTCACTATTGAGAATCTGTTGAGCATGAACTCCGGTCTGAACAAGAAGCTGCAGTATCAATGGGAGGTCAATACTCACTGGTACTATTCCTCAGCCTACGACAAGATCGTCAATGTCCTGGAGTGGGTATACTCCAAACCATGGGATGAAATTTACCGGGAAGAACTCTTTGAGAGAATTGGCTGTGTAGCTGTTCAAAGGAAGAGAAAATTTTTGCATATGGATGCACGGGAAATGGTCCGGTTTGGTCTGATGGTTTTAACAGGAGGACGCTGGGAAACCTACTGGGATCAAAACTGTCAGGGCAACAATAGAAAACAGGATCATTTAACCACCGAAGAAAGCGCAGCCGCGCCTTTAACCTGGCCTTCGAAGCTGAATTGGACCGACTTCTACGCAGTTCCCTGAATTTTACAGCATGAGATGAATCCTCGATGCTCAAACTTTACCCCTGATCTTTTGTAGATTCACAAGACTACTCTGACGATGAAAGCAAATTCTTTCATGGAATTCTCAGAAACTCCATCTTTGATTTGTTTGTGGTATAAGTTGCGACTCGGTAAAGGATCCACAATAGCCTTTTTGTTTTTAAAGAAAAGTTTCATAGGCTCAGATCTCAATCGGATACCAAATAGTGTCTAAATCGGAACAGTCTTGTCATTTTGTGAAATCTTTGGTCCTTCTACCATTGACAGATTCGAAATTGTTCTTAGTATGCAGCATTAACATTTACAACTTCCGGGTTTTTGCTTCGCATAGCAACTGAAACATTGTCGGTTTCCTCTACTATCTTGGCATTCTTGATCTCATCGTCGGAGATCCACCAGGGATACATAGGGGGGAAATATGACTGATAAGCAGGCTTTTCTGAGCTTGGGCTTAGAACCACGACTATTACACGCAATTGAAAGCAAAGGATTTGAAGAACCAACAGAGGTTCAGGAAATGGCAATTCCAGTTTTGCTGAGAAATGATACTGACATCATCGCTCAGGCGCAGACCGGAACCGGAAAGACAGCAGCTTTTGCTCTGCCTCTCATTCAACTGCATGATTCATCCAGTAAAAATGTTCAGGCGATCGTACTTGCACCGACCAGAGAACTGGCTGTGCAGGTAAAAGATGAAATCGACAGTCTTTGTGAAGACAGCAAGATTCGCACACTGGCAGTATACGGTGGCCAATCCATCGACAGACAACTCAAGGCACTCAAAAAGGGTGTAGATATAGTTGTAGGTACTCCGGGACGAGTCATCGATCACCTGAAGAGAAAGACTCTCAATCTGCAATCTATTGAGCATCTGATTCTGGATGAAGCAGATGAAATGCTGAACATGGGGTTCATTGAGGATTTGGAAGTCATTCTGGCGGAAACAAATCCGAATAAAAGAACCTGTCTTTTCTCAGCAACCATGCCAAAGAAAATTCGGGAACTTGCAAAAAAATACATGCAGGAAGCCGTATCATTGAAGGTTGAAAGCAAGTCTATCTCCACGGAAAAGATTGAGCAGAACTTCATTGAAGTCAAATCCAGAGATAAAGTCGAAGCGCTATGTCGCTATCTTGATTACGAAGAAAATACTCACTGTATTATTTTTTGTAGAACCAGAATGGATGTGGATCAACTGAGTGATGAGCTCAATTCCAGAGGTTATGAAGCAGAAGGGATTCACGGTGAGATTTCTCAAGCCCAGCGCGAGAAAACTTTGCAGAACTTCAGAAATCACAAATTGAATACACTGGTAGCTACCGACGTAGCCGCCCGTGGAATCGATGTGAATGATGTTACTCACGTGATTAACTTTTCTATTCCCAATGATCCAGAGACTTATATTCACAGAATCGGAAGAACCGGTCGTGCAGGAAAAGACGGGAAAGCGGTTACTTTTATTATCCCATCCGAATTTAAGAAACTTATGTTCATTCAAAGAATCACCAAGATGAAGATTGAAAAAATCGCTCTTCCGGAAGTGAAAGATCTGATCGATCGCAAGAAGAAAAACTTCGAGAGGGACCTTGCCAATACTGACAGTGCATCACTTGGCGATGACTATTACAACTGGGCGAAAGCACTTTTACAGGAGTACCATCCCAGCGTTTTGAGCGCTTATCTGCTCAAGCAGTTGTTTAGCGAAAATCTGAATCCAGACAGCTATGCTGTAGTGAGAGATCCTGCCTCCAAGGGGAGTAGAGGAAGCTATGAAGACGCTCGTGAGACTTCTCAATCAAGAGACGGTAAAACAGCCAGACTCTTTGTCACTTTGGGCAAAAGAGATGAATACAACAGCAGAAAACTCGTGGACTTGATCGCTAACGCAGCTTCCATGAAAAACCATCAAATCGATGACGTCGCTGTGATGGATAACTACTCTTTCGTAACGGTTCCTACCAACAAGGCGGAATTGTTGATCTCCAAGCTCAAGCGAAAAGGAAATCAGCCTATTTGCTCCTATGTGAGAGATCGCAAGGACGGCCATTCCCAAAGGAAAAGCTTTCGTCGCAATCGACGAAGAGCGTAAATCTGCAGCTTGCATAGTTGCAATTCAATAGATCTTTAAGCAGTCTGATTCCTGAAGTTGGAATCAGACTGTTTTTTGTTTGCGCTGAGATCGGACACCGCCTTACACATTTTCTAAAAATGAGAACAGGCTCTCAATTTAAAAAACTCTCGGATTTTTACTTCCCACAAAGACTATGGTTGATACAATCTACAATCAAGCTCAAATCAAGCTGTCTCCCTCTCCAATGACTCCAGGTCCACAAATGAGTTCTACCGCCTATTTTGTAGAGCACAATCAAACAATCGAAGCTTCCCTTGGCAATATGGAAGATCTTGTTGCAGGTCACAAAAAAGACCTTGTTCTAACCAACCGACTCAACAGTGTCTCCAACAGAGTTGCAATTTACGGCTGGCATCGAAGCAACGGGACACCCATTCAGCCACTCTCTACTGTCCATGGAGAATACTATGCTGACTACAGTCATGGTGTACGTCTGGTCAGTCAAATAGCTTTCGTGAATGATCAGGCTCAGAGACTATCGGATCTACTAAGAAACCCTCAGTACGCCGGTTTACTTAACGGAAGTGAAGGTGCTCTGGCTGAAAACCTGGCATCCTGAAAATGAGGAGCTTTGATCGGGACCTGAAAATCTGACTCAGCTGAAATTTTAAATACTGACAGAATCAAAACTCGACAAAGCGAATCATTACCAGATACAGGACTGTCGTCAAGGCGCAACCGAGAGCTAGAGAAACAGGGAAACTAAGTTTCTCCATTAGCTTGGGGAGTAACAAAAACATGGGCAATGAAGGGAGTACCATCCAGAAGACGTCATTGGAAAAGGATGCAAGATGTTTGGCATCCTGACCCTCGATGTACATCCAGATCATTGCCAGCACAGAAACCAGTGGCAATGCTGCCAACAGGCTGGCCAGGACAGTACTCTTTTTCGACAGAAACGGTATGGTTACGATGATCAGGGTGGTGATGAGGGTCTTGGACACTGTCCACAACATAGGAGTCCTCCAGTAAAGCTCCTCCTAGAATAACAAGCTTTTCAGGTGTGGAACAAGACTGAAGATTTGCTTTGAAGGCTGACTTTAAGCACCCAAGCTATCAGTGATGAGGCTTTTGAAGTCCGCAAGCCTGTACGGTTTTTCGAAATAGGCAACATTTGGATGTTTCAAGCTTTCACTTACATCATCAATTTCACCACATGTCCATATCCACTGAAAAGAATGAAAGGACTCTGTTTCGCAAATCTCTCGGAAGAGCTCAATTCCTTTCATCACAGGCATCCGGTTGTCACAAAGAACGAGGTCGTATTGGAAATGTTCCATTAAATGACTGGCTTCCAGTCCATTTTTTGCCGTATCAATACGGCAATCCCTGCCAAGCTGCAAGAAAGCTTTTTTCAGGAAGGTAACCAGTAGCTCCCGTTTCATCTCTTAATCATTAACAAGTAAAACGTCTACTGCTTCTGTGCTGGCAACAGCCTGCCTGAAATCTTCCCGTTGATTTTCATTGTATGGCATTTTGTCATGAAAGCTCTCAGCCCGTACTGGAAAAGCAGAACCATCAATCATTTGCCTTGGGGAACTCAATTTTTCACTCACTGAATCCTCTTTTGCCAATCAAACACCAAGATTCTATCGAATCGCGAGATGACAACTTCCTGTGATTTCATCTTTGGAACACATAACTTTCCGAAGACTATCACCTACTGTTCTGCACCCAATCTTGATCGAAGTATAAACAAAATCACTAATAATTTAAATTTTTTGTATTAGTTTTGAACCCGAATCCATGAAATAGCAAAAAATTGGCAGTTTCATCAGGACTTTCTGCAAACCTTGAATACTAAAGCTGACGTACCTTAGTTCAAGGTACAAGAGGGCCAGCCGTAACTGTTTTGCCGATTGTGGGAGTTGGGAAAGCAATGTCGACTGGCCTTTTGCCATTAAACTTCCTGCTTTCACTACTCTAATTTATAAACTGAATGCAATGAATTCCCCACAAGCCTGTTAGAATCCACAGGAAACACTCTCACATTCCCTGATATCGTTTGTGAGGCTCGAGCAAACCAGTCCAAAATCAGTATGAAAAAGAAAATTCTCGTAGAAGAGACGATTGAAAACTCCCAGGAAACTTCCAGAGAGGTTGAAATCGAAATCCTGTCTCCTGACTCAGAGGAGGGGTCCAACTCCAATGCCTCCCACGAGTACAATTACGATCAGGTAAACAGCAGCAGAAATCATCAGTCACGTAACAGAAGAGTTCAAACCAGTTTTCACTATTCCAATCCAAGAATGGGAGTCCTTGGTTGTCTGGGCGCCTTGACTGTAGCAACCCTTCTCTTCTTCGGTTTTTTTACTATTATATTGCCTTTAACATTGATTGCCATTGTTTACGCCTTCATCAAATCCAAATTTGGTAGAAGGGTAAAAAAGACAGGTCGCGACAGGCTGAACTAATCAATTCTGCTGAGAGTAAAGTTCTTCGAATCGTCGCTTTGGGGTCTTGAAACGATAGACAGTTGAGGCCGGGTCATAATCCCAGATATCCTGTGGGGAAACACCCGGTTCACCCTGTGGAATCTCCTGCCCAAGCCTTTCAAAGTACCGGGTCCAATATTCCCAGGCCTGTGTGAAATCCATGGGAGAGCCGTCGATCCTTTTCTGCTCAAAACCGTAGTTGATTAAGTCGTAGAGCAATTCGCTGCAGTAGATTTGATCCAGATCATCAAGAACAAAAGGGCGATCATAGGACTTGCCCAGATGACTCATGGCCCTGCTTCGCATTCGCTCCCAAATGGAGGGATGAAGATCTTGCATCCTGCGAACTCCCACTCGATATTTGGCTCTTTGTAAAAAGCTCTGCAGGGAATTCAGTTTCACTCCGGTAAAGACAGCTTCAAGAACCATCCATTTCTCTCCCTCACGAACCACAACACCTACATGGGCCCAGGGTGAGTCTGTGGCATCTTGCACTCCTCCACCGAAGGAAGTCTTGAGATTCTGAAAGACAATGTCACCTTCTTGAGGAGAATAGGGGATCTGAGCGGAGCTGACTACGGTCAGAACCAGCAGGACAAAAAATTTACAAAGATGTTGGAAATTCAACATAGAAGACCAAGTTTAAGCTTTCGTTTAATTCTGTCAAGCTTGAACAGCAAAAGTGTGGGACGCAAAGGCAGACAATATTAATCGAAATGCCCGGGAAGAGTTTTGAAGTGGTCTCTGCACTATTTATGATTCACACATAATTAATGATCCTGAAGGAATCAACCGCTAACAAGACGTGCTCTCTGAGCAAGACCGTGCTGGCTTTCCTTGCAGAAATGGGAATGTACTTCACGCAATGATATGATAGGCCCCTTGCAAACTCTCCCAAGCAAATCGGGTAAAACTTTACGGAGTCGTTCATGTCAGCAACAGCCATAGCCTTTAGTGTTTACCTTCTGATCATCCTCGTGATTGGATTTATTGCCAGTAAACTTAACAAGAGCAATGAGGACTATCTTTTAGGCGGTCGAAAGATCAATGGTTGGTTTCTGGCCTTCTCGGAAAGAGCGAGTGGTGAGTCTGCCTGGTTGATTCTGGGCTTGCCCGCTGCAGGATTAACTGTCGGGCTCGGTGAGAGCTGGACAGCACTTGGTTGTGTTTCAGGAATTCTGTTTGCATGGTTCTTCATTGCACGTCCACTGCGGGCAAGAACAGCCCAAATGCATAGTCTCACCCTTCCTCAATACCTTGGCTCTCTCTTCGGAGGCTGCCGAATAATCACAGGTCTGGGCGCTCTGATTACAATATTCTTTTACACAATTTATGTGGCCAGCGGGTTTAATGCCGCTGGAACTATCTTGAATTTTACCTTTGAAATGGATCCCACAACTGGAGTTCTCATTGGAGCCGTTGTTGTTACTCTCTACACTATACTGGGAGGATTTGCCGCGGTCGTATACACCGATGTCTTACAGGCACTGTTGATGTTTGCCACCTGCGTGATCTTGCCGGTCGTTGCTATTATGGACATGGGGGGAATCGGAGCCTTTACGGAAGCAATCTCGCAAGTCCAAGACCCTGTATTTCTAAGTTGGACCAATGGTAAACCCGGTATTGAGGGCCTTTTGTTTGTATTGGGTGGACTCGGCTGGGGCTTTGGTTATCTGGGTCAACCTCATCTTCTCACCCGCTACATGGCCATGCCAAGTGATGCAGATGTAAAGAAGGGCTGGGTCGTCGCTGCTTTATGGGCAATTCCAGCCTTTGCCGGAGCATTGCTCATCGGTCTTATTGCGAAAGTTGTGTTTACGACAGGGCAGCTGGATGCCGCTGGTATAAACCTTGCCGATCCAACCAAAGAAAAGCTAATGCCATTTTTCGCGACCACCTATGTAATCCCTGTTATCGCAGGAGTTTTGATCAGCGGGGCCATTGCAGCAATGATGAGTACCGCAGATACACAATTGCTTGTTTGCGTGAGTGCATTATGTGAGGACCTCTATCATCGAGTCCTTCGCAAAGAGCCGGGAGAAAAACAACTTCTTATCCTGAGCAGGGGATTTACTATAGCAGTCTGTCTTGTAGCGCTAGGGATAACCCTCTCTGGCAATCAAACCATTATGGGGATGGTGTCCTATGCCTGGGGAGGGCTGGGCTCCACCTTTGGACCACTGGTTATACTTTCGCTTTACTGGGGTGGTCTCAAACGCAAAGGTGTGATCGCCGGTCTGATTTTTGGATTTCTCGGAACCATTCTCTGGAGAAACGGATTCTTTGCCGGACTTCCTGTACAAGAAATAGCACCGGAGAGATTCAGTATCTTTTTACTCAACATTCCAGTCATTATTCTGTTTTCAAAGTTGGGCAAGCAAGGAAAGTCATCATGAGTTTTGATCTAAAATCTGCACTTTCAAAAATCGACGGGAAACCAAGAATCAGCGTTAGTGCTTTGGAAACTCTTGGTATCACTGAACAGGAACAAGTTCTTCGTATCGTTCATCCCGAATTGTTTCACACTCCAGCCTCCAAAAATATCTGGAAAGAACTAGAAGGCGAATATCCCGAATTCCTGCATTTTTTAAAGGGGAGTCGAGCCCAGTTCGCCGCCTTTCCCGCCAGTGGAATACCTGCCCAATCGGCTGCCATTGCTAAAAGTGTACCCAAAGATATGAACGCCGGCATTGGTATCGCCCATGACCCAGGCAACAATATTATGGTTCACCCTCACATCAGTGAGTGCTTTCAAATGCTACGTCCGGATAATGTGAGCGAGCAGGATTTTCTCAAGGTTCAAAACTCCGTCTTCAAATACAATAACGGATTGGGAACACCATGGTATCGTCGTCTGGCCAGGTTACGCTATTTGCAAGATGGTAAGGCAGATCCTCAACTTCATCAATCCATGCAAAAGAGCCTGGGAATCGAACCGGTGCCCGGCTACGGAGGGACTGGCAACCTCAGTCTTGCTTTTGATTTACTGCTAGGACCGTCAACCCCACTTGTTTTTCCAGTTACTTACTGGGGAAACATGAACCTCAAAAGTAAGCTCAGCTCACTTCGAGTCATCAAGTCAGACTTTCAAAATTCTTCTGGAGAAATAGAAGTTTCCAATCTCAGAACATCTTTGGAAGAGCTGAAGGTGAGTGGTTACAAAAAGGCTGGGGTTTATTTCAATTATCCGCACAATCCTACTGGGAAAGTTCCAACAAAAACTCAGGCAGAGGAAATTTCCACGGTCTTGCAAGATTTTGCTTCACCCGACTTTCAAATCGTTGCCGTATGTGACGAACCCTATTATCCCTTTCAAAAAGGTAAAGAAAGTATTGAAGTTCCGTTTTCCTACTATCTGCAGCCCGGTGAAAACCGAAATCTTATTACCGTAGTAAGCATCAATGGAACCAAACGTGATGGATTGTATGGTCTTCGCCACGGGGATCTGATTTTTCTATTGCCCCATGGTCTCTCTGATAACTGCCTCAAGGTTCTTGAAAAAGATCTTCTGGCTGGTTACATCCGGGGGCAATACTCCTTCTCCAATGCACTCAATCAATACCTCTTAGCACGATGTTTGAGTGGAGATGCCCTTTGTGCGATCAAAAATCCTGATGAACTGTCTCTGGATTCTTCCTATGCACAAAAGGAAGCCGAGCTCAAAGATCAAGTCAATTCAAGGGTGGAAGAAACTGCAGGAAGACTCGCTCAATGTGAGTTGATCCAAAGGGCTTGTAAGAATGGTGAGTTGGCCAGTGGTGGTTTCTTCTTAAGTTATTTTCTCAGTGATGCCCTGGTGCAAAAGGGTATCACTCCCAGAGACGTTCATGAACTGGGGTTGAAAAAGAACTGCGGTGTGATCGCCAGTAGTGATTATCTACGTATCAATGCTTTACTGCCCGAAGGAAAGCTGGAAGAATTTGCATCCAACCTGGAAAGCGTCCTGGAGGAACTCACTAGGAGATAACCCGAATCTCGCTAACTTCAAAGCTCCCAGTCTGGCTTTCATAACGAAACTGAAACTGACCCTGATGTTCGTTACCGGCGGCATCAAAAAAGCGAAATTCGGCCTGATACAACCCATCCTTACTGCCATCCATGGGAAGAGAGGAGACTTTTCCCTGAGCATCAATGAATTCAATCAATAACCGGTGGTAACGATCCACGGGATTGTAGTCCGGCTGATCAGGGTCCTCGAAATTGGGCTTGTGGTAGTAAAGAATCGATCTCACTCGTTCCTTGAGGGAGCCATTTTCACCGAGATAATAAAGCTCAAGGCTCGATCCAACCTGCACGATCCCTGAGCCTTTGTGACAGCTTTTGGCAACGGGCTCACGCATAACTATCTCAAGAATTCGCATGGGTCCACTCACAGCCGTGGTAACACCTGGGCTCGGAAAGCTCATTTCCAAAACTGGTGGAGTTGTATCCAGTACAAACTCCTCCTTGATTTGAAACTCGTTACCCTGTTTATCGAATGCATCCAACTCCACGATGTATAAACCATCATTTCGACCAAAGCGGGGATCTTCCTGTCCCTCTTCCAGATACTTGCCTCTGGGGGGATTAGGCCAATCCACTTTACCATCGGAATTTTGATCCGGGTCGACACTTAACTCAATAGCACGCTCTTCCTTGCTCACTTCTGTCTTCATTGCATCAGGGATAGTTCCCGGTCCATGGAGTTGAGAGAGAAGTCTGGCATTGCTCTTTCTAACGTCAAAGTCTTCACTGGAGGCTTCGATTCTTACCTTTTGAAGTGCATTGGTGAAGTTACCTTCGGGGTCCGTGTAAGTTTTCATCACGGGAGTAAAAGAGAATTGAATCTGGGACTGTGCTATGGGAGTGGTATCTACAAAGAAAAAATACTGACCTCGAGATATATTCCCGGCGCGATCAATAAACTGATAGCTGACCTTGTAGTTTCCTTCTTCAGGATCTGCTGTGCCATCCCCGTCAAGATCTTCAAAAATCTGAGAATCAAGATCATAAACATCAGGTAGCAGGTAGACCAGAGAAGGGGGTTGAGCCGCCAACGTTCCGGGAATTTCCTTGCCTGAAGGTGTAAAAACCTGGAACTGAATTCCGTTGGGCCTGTCGATCAGATCAAAATCAAAACCGCTACCGTTCTCCCCGTTTGAGTTCTTGTCTTCGACAAAGATTCGAAGCTGTCTGGGAATCCCATGCTTAGGTAATTTCTGATTGGGATACGGTTCCCCCTGAAATACAGGACTGTCATTACTCTGAAGCTCCCTGATTCTTGCGGGGATCGTGTCAAACTGAATCCAGGAGGCCTGTACTTCCTCCTCCAGAGGGTTCCCCGCCAAATCCAAACCTTGAGATTCGGTGGCGAAAACTCTCAGCGAGTACAGGTCATTTTGAGTACTGTCGCCTGCAAAGGGCAAAAGGTAGCGGGCAATTTGAGGGCTGGGTGAATTCTGGAAATAGGCATCGAGTTCGCCTGAATTGGAAAGAGCCTGTAGAACCGGAAAGCTATCCATATCTTCACTGAATTCAATCTGGACAGCTACACCCTCATAAGAGGAAGCAACTGGTCCCTGAACATAATGTTCTACCACTCCGTTGAGTGGGTTTCTTCGCTCCAGTCGAATGGATCGTACTCGTGGAGCTGTTTGATCCATACCGGAGTTTTCTCTTCCATTGGAAGCAAAAGAATCGCGTCGAGAATCTCCAGAGCTGTTTCGAGAATCAAAAGAACTTTGACGGGAATTAGCAGATTTGTGAGGGAAACCGACTGAGCTTGCATGGGAATCACCGGGGCTCATTCGGGAATCAGAAAAGCGCGTGTCTGACTTCTGAGACCTGCCCGATTGATGATAGTGATGGTCTGAATTTTGAGAATGCTGACCTCGAGGGGAATCGTTGAATCGATCAGAGCTTTTGAAACTACCTGAGCCGCTTCTGTAAGTGGAGGAGTTTCTCACCACTCGATTCGTTCGTCTTACAGGAGAGGGACTGAAGCTTCTTTTTGCTCTTGACCTTCTTATCTTCGGATCATGATATATTTTTGAGCTGGGCAAGTGGTAAGTGGCCAGCAGATACTGGTAACGATCCCCGGACTTCACTTTCCATTGAAACTTACCCGACACCTCAACATCATCCACAGCTTTCAAGCGATTGGGATACAACAATCCATTCACCAAAATCCACTTGTCGTTCGCTATGATTTCCCCTCGAGCATTCTTTTCGAAAATCAGAGAATCTTCATCCTTCATCAAAAGGCTCGCCGCACGCTTTTGTGTCGAAGTGCCGTTTTGCTTCAAAAATAAAAGCCTTTGGTGAACAGAATTGGCAAAAGTTGGGAAACAAACGGCTGCCAAAAGGGTCCATGCCAGAAAATAGTTGGAATGTCGCATAATTTAAACCTACACTGAGAATAGTTCTTTCTTTAATTATAGTAATTGAGATGCACTTTGTGCACCGGTTGGGTGGAGAAGTGAGACAAAAGTACTGATGAAAAGTTTGCTTTGTTTTGTTACAGGTGGAAAAGAGCAGGAGCTTGGCGCTGTTTTAAGTTCTTTCTTTGCCCTCTTTTTACTGATGGGCTCCTATTACCTCGTGCGGCCCCTGAGAAAGGGATTCTTCACTCGCGATTTTGCTGCAGATGATCAAGCCTGGTTCAGCATTGGAGTGATCCTTCTCCTTCTTCTGCTAAGCTGGATTCTCAGTTCCTTATATGACCGCGTAGGAAAAGAAAAGATAGCCCGGCTCTGGTTTGCAATCTGTGCAATCAGTTTCATACTTTTCGGACTGGCACTACAGTCAGATGTGAAATGGATAGTGGGAGCATTTTGTATCTGGAGCAGTGTCTATTTTCCCTTAACCCTGGCCTTTTTATGGGGGAGTTTGAATCGTTGCTTTGACCGGGGCCAATCAAAAAGAGTTTACGGTTTCATCATCCTTGGAGCGACCACTGGGGCTCTTTTTGGTCTAAAAGTCATTACTCCGGCCATTGGATTTGAGAACTGGCAGTGGATTCTCTACACCAATAGCGTTCTCATGCTTGCTTCACTGGCACTGATTGAATGGGTCAAAAAAGGATTTGATCGAAAAGAACCAGAAGGCAGCAGTCCCGGCAAAGAGTCCGAAGAGAGTTTCCTGACGAAGTTGGCCCAACTTTGCAAGAATCGCTACTTGCTCAGTGTGGCAGTAATCATGTTCGGACTGGCTTTTGGCAGACAGGTGTTTGAGCTTCAAAGTCAAAAAGTTGTAGAAAATGAGATCAGTCGAAGTGCGTATCATCAAGTATTTCCAGAATTACAAGGGAAAATGGGATTTGAAGTCTTTCGAGATTTAAAGAACAAGAATTCGCAAGTACGTGCTCAAGAGATTGAGAAGTTAATCAATACTCATCCGGACCTTTTGGGTGAAAACACCACTTTGGCTTCTTTCTCTAAACGTTATGAATCCTTTCGTACCCAAATGCTTCATGGCTCCAGAAAGTACGTAGACAAGGTCTGGACAGTACAAAACATGCTTTGTATCGCATTCTTGCTAATCTTTAAATCCAGCGTGATCCAATGGTTGGGAGTGCGAACAATTCTGCTGCTTTTACCACTATGTTATTTTTTGGTGTTTACCTTTCTGGCTGCCCATCCGGCCCTCGAACTTTTAATGATCCTGCATATTCTCATTCTTACTTTTGATTATTCCCTGAATAATCTGGGAAAAGAGCTTCTGTACGTCCCGTTGAGCAGTGAGGCCAATCTTCGCTTCAAGCCGATGATTGAAGGGCCCGTCTTTAAGCTTGGAGGTGCAGGCGCCGCCCTTGGAAAGGTTGTCGTGGATACAACCTTGATTCAGATTGGGCTTGCAGCCTTTACCTCCGCTGGTCTTCTTGCATTGGGTATAATGGTCACTGCTTACTGGATACGAAAAGTCTTGCTTGTAAGTTCTGCAGAATTTCAGACTAGATCCTTTGCGGCCTGAATTGAATCAAAACACCTGTTTTGGATGGAAGAGACAAGGTGAAGACACTGCCTCTTTGTTCCCGTGACTGGACCTGAATACGCCCACCAAGCCTTTGTACCAGCCGTCTTACATAATAGAGCCGGTATCCGCTTCCTTCAGGTTTTTTGGTTGTAAATCCCTGCTCGAAGATCTTTTTGAATCGGAATTTGGATATGCCTTCCCCATAGTCGCGAACCCTCACATTCACCATGCCTTCATGCTCACTCAGGGAAACTTCGACCTTTTTGTCCGGTTTTTCCTTCTGGGCATCCCTTGCATTGTCCAGCAGTGAAGTCAAAAGCAGTTTGAACTCGCCGGGATGGACTCCAATTTCTACACCGGGCTTTAAGCGATTGACGAAGTCAACTTTGACATACATTCTGTCCTTCAAGAGTTCTTCCAGAAGCTCCACAGGATCAGGCTATTCAATAACCGTCGGAAAAGGCTGCCCATGTAGTAGTTCCTTTGTGGCCTTTTGAAGCTGATACTGCCATGTTCGAAAGGCTTCAATGGATCTTCTCAACTTCTGGTGAACCTTTTTGAGAATCCTCTCACTCACCGTTGCCGGTTGTTCCAACAAAACTGTGAACAAAGTATCAATGGTATGCAAATCTCCGGCGAGATCGTGCATAATTTTTGCCTGATTTTCCTCTAGATCCATAACTGTCTTCATAGGCCCTCCCTTGCCTTAGTGGGTGACAATCCGATCCTGCACCTCTGAGTCGGGCCTCCTCCCTACACTTTGAAATTCCAATCCTTAAAACCAAAGTGAGACTTTCCCTCTATGAGGCCTGTACTCAAACTAGGTATCGACGATCAGCAAGACTTGTCTTAATTTTTACGCTTTTGTTTGCATTAGCCTGTTTTTGTGATTTATAGATGGTATTTTTAGATATTGAGGAAATCTGTATTCAAAATGAAGCAGAGCCTGAATCCAGATAGGAAAGATATAGATGCTGCTAAATAGACAAATCCTTTCGAGTTTACCTCCATTTCTGGGAAATCTGAGTCTTCAAATCCAGGAGTCCCGGCTTTTGGAAAACCATGGAAATGTTGTTCGCCTCCATCGTGAGTTTGTGGGAGCTCTGGTCAACTATCTCGGCTTGATTTCTCTACAATTGCAAAGACAGGAAAATCCAGATTATTCGGTCAACAAATCTCTTAGAGAACCAGGACCAAGGGACTGGATGGACCAGCTGAGATCCTTTGAGAAAATCAATCCAGGCGATGATTCATTAAGCAAGGAGCTTTCTGAGTGTCTCAACTCTATTCTTGAAAAGAGCTTCAGGGAAGAGTCCTACAATCTTTCCAGGATGTCCCTCGAAATATCCGGCAACAAATTCCAGCCAAAGACTGTTTCTGACTTGCTGGCCAAGATGCTTAAATTCCTCGAAGAATCCCACGATCGAAACTATTACAGAAGCAGTCCAGTACTGCTCAAGGTAGGGATGTTTTGTGATCTCGCAGTCTCGATTCTCTGCCAAACGTTTGAACCAATCTTTGAATATCCACTTGCTACCCTGGAGAGCTTTCTATCGAGCAGTAAGGGTTATGTCAACTTCCTGAGAGCTCATCACGGAAATCTGGTTATCCCGTTTAAATCTCTTCATGAATCCCGACTTGAGATTGGTTCTGTGTTTCTGCTCTCCAAAACAGAGGATCAGGATCATCCTCAGTATGAACTAAATCTGAATCTCTCACCCTTTCTGATTAGCTCCTCAAGGTCCCAGGATATTGTTGATCAGAGTCATTTTGCGTTTTTTGTGTCCCAGAAAGGAAGCAGCTGTGAGTACAAAATCTATGAAGTGAACAACACAGTCCAGGATCAGAACTTTGAGAAAACTCTAAGAGAAATTTTTGATTGTAGCCCGGAAAGTAAATTTCAAAGCAAGCAGGAAAGGATTTATTACTATAAGCTTCTGGACTATTGGAAAGACGGTTTCATCGATGAGAGTGAAGAGCAGGCTATTCAAATTCTGCACAAAGTCTACAATATCGGACTGGATCGCTTGCGTGAACTGGAATCCATGGTCAAGCAAGAGCTGGGAATTCCAGAAGAAACTGATCTGAACAATCGCTTGCAAAGTTATAAGGAAAAATTTGCATCCATGATCCAGCCTCAAGGGCCGGGACCACTGGAGAGAGCAATCTTGATGGAGACAGCCAGGAACTTGTCCCTAAGAGCAATTGAAATCTGGAGTTGTGAACTCAAATGCCTCAGAGATTTGGCTGATAGTTGCCTGAAATCCAATGATCTGGAAAATTTGGAAGCCACTCTTGTTCAAATCGCCCTGCTTGATTTTCAAAATCCCATCCTGGTTGAGTGCGAACAACGCTTTGGGATTGATGTGAGTGAGCATCCTCTGGTCAAGGAAAGAACAAAGGCATTTACCGAGTACATGGGTTACGTGCGCATAGTCTACGCAGACCAGCATGTGACCCCGGATGAGAGAAGGTTCCTTGATATCCAGCGCAAGCGACTGGGAATTCAGGAAAGAGAAGCCTTCGAACTCGAATATCTGGAAGAAAGTCTTCTTAAAATTGCCAACCGGGAAGTGGATGACTACTACACCATGCAGAAAGAGAACTTCAAACTCGGAGGCATTCTTCTGGCTCAGGGACTCATTGAAGAAAATCAACTTCAACAGGCACTCGAAATTCAAAGTCGTGACCCCGGTATGAAACTTGGTGCCCTGCTTTACGATCTGGGTCACATCAGTCATGAAAATCTCAAGCGCTGCCTTGAGCTGCAAAAGCACCTTTATTTTCGAAAGGGGTCTTATCTTCTTGGAAATCTGGCTCAAAAGTTCGCCTTGCTAGACAGCAAACAGCTGAAAGAGTGTCTACAAATCCAGGAGAAGTATTTCCAGGAACACCATGTTCACAAAAAACTTGGGGACATCATGCTGAGCAAGGGCTATTTAAGTCAGCAGGCCCTTTCCTTTCTCCTGTCAATCCAAAGTCTGTCGGAGAGTGCCTCGTAGAGAATGGATTCAAAGACCAAGCAAAAACTCATTGATTTTGTACTCGCTACAACTCTTTATCACGTAGCCCGTGATGGAGTCGTTGAAGACTGGGAAAAGCAAGCCTATCAAAAACTTGTAAAGGCAATGAAAGCTTCCCCCGAGCGACTCAAGAAAATCAAATCGGCGGTTGCCAAACAAGTGAAAGCCAAACCGCAGCAGTCCGCTCTAAACTACACCAGACTGTTTCAGGCCTATCACAAGAAGTTTCAAACTCTACTCGATGAGAAGGAAAGCAAACACTTTCTAAAGAAACTGGCCAAGGTACTGGAGATTGAAGATCGTTACGAACAGGAAATCTATCGAGAATTGTTCGATCAGGATGTTCCGGTAAAAGCTGAGCAGATCCAGTCTGAGAAAATTGAGCCAACAAAACAACAGTCCTCATACCAAGAATCTTCCAATTCCCCTGAAGTACCTTCCAAGCCCCAGCCAGCCTCTCCCGATGCCATTCTGGCAGAGTATCCGCAAATGCCAGCCAGCTCACCGGCGACAATCAAAGTAAAAATCGCCCAGGAGAAACCCAAGCGCAAGACTGTTCTTGAACAACTTGAGTTTCTGGTTCCCGATCAATCAACCAAGTATTTCAAGGAAATC
>Ga0255770_10002363_pt1 | contig 16995 bp, 31 predicted proteins | sample 071ome_22_FD_179968 | JGI IMG/M metagenome (GOLD analysis project Ga0255770, IMG submission 179968) | Coastal salt marsh microbial communities from the Groves Creek Marsh, Skidaway Island, Georgia - 071404AT metaG (version 2) | ecosystem: Environmental > Aquatic > Marine > Intertidal zone >... | reverse complement strand
ACGCGGTGTAGCAAACGAACGCTCGTTGCTGCCAGCATCGAAGTTGTAAAGGTGATTTTTAAAGGTTTGCAAGTAACCTACTACGTCTGGGTGAATGTTGTTTTTAACAGCCCAGTCAAACCAAGTGTCAAAATCAACACGCACTTCGTAGTGTAGGAAGCGGTTTGCTAGTGGCTTGGGCATGCGATAGGTAACACCTTTGTCAGTGTCTCGGTTACCAGCTGCCGCAATCACAACATTGTCTGGTAGCTTGTACTTGCCAATTGCACGGTTGAGAATCAACTGATATGCCGCTGCCTGTGTAGCAGGTGCCGCACCGTTGAGTTCGTCTAAGAACAGGATAATAATATCATATTCTTTAGCATCATCTTCAGTGGGCAATTCGTCTGGCACACTAAAGCGCATGCGGTTTGCTTCCTGATCAAAGTAAGGATAGCCTTTGAGATCTGTAGGATCCCACAGTGCCAAACGAGCATCGATCAATTTAGCACGAAGACCTTTTTCTTCATAGCTGACTTTGATCTGCTCAAAAGTCTCTGATTTGCCAATGCCGGGAGGACCCCAAACAAACATTGGACGTTGCTTTTTAAAGTTATGCATTGCATACTTTTTAAGCTCTTTTAGTGTAACTGTACGGGTTTGTGTTTCCATAGACATAGTTTTTAACTCCTGGGATTTGTTTCTAACTATACTAATATTGTAGCATCTTAAAAGGCTGTGTCAACCTTTTAAGAGCCGGTGATCAATTCTAGTGTTCCATCTTCATTGACTTCAAAATCTTCAATGAACTGATGATGTGTTCCGCTTTGTTTGATGCAGCTTTCAGCAGCCGCCCATAAACTTTTAACTGTTCCGTCTACTGCAAACGAACTGACTTGCGCCATTGAGCGTTTGCCACCATCTTCTAGGTCTGCGTAAATCTCTTCTGAAGTAGCGTCATCACGCACAAATTCATAAACAACTCGGTGATGCTTGGGAGTAAAGATAGCGTGGTCTGCGGACATAGTACCGCCATCCCATATGCTCCAAACAGTTGACATGCCTAGTTCTTGTTGCATATCATCAAAGTGTTCAATGCACAGTGTATCAGTGTCAACATCTTCAAATTTTACTGTTTGGTCAAACATGTGTTTCTCCGTTTTTTCTTAACTTACACTTATAATATATAGCAAGATGTCTTACTTGTCAACCTTTTTCTGCATCTTTTTTATCTTTTTTTGGTCTGGGCAATGGTACAAGATATTCGTGTCGTTTAACAAAATCTTCAGTAACATAAGGTACACAAACCGCTTCGCTACCTACAGGAAAACTTCCGTCTACGGTCATAGTATATGCAAGTTCCATTCTATAGATATAACAATCTGAGAATTCGTCAAATGTGCCTGCGTTCCAAGCATCAAGTTCTCCTTGCAAGTTGATGCTCATTGCAATTAACATCCATTTCATAGTGTATTTCCTTTTCAACGGTTAGTACTTTACACTATAGCAGTTACATTGTCAAAGGTTTTCTTCCATGTGTGAGACAAAATTATCCCAATCTTTGCCATACATTTTGTAGAATATTCTATCTTCTGCACTGAACAACACCAGCCAATTTTTATCAAAGTAGTATGGGTATTGCATATATCTGTCTAGCAGTAGTCTTACTCTAGGAGTAATTTTTATCTTTGGTAACCTAAATTCTTCACGCTCAATATCCATGCTACTAATAACATGAAGGCCCAGCTTGGTTAAGCTGAGCCCTTGATTGTTTCTGTAGTTTTTAAACAAGTCTTGTATTTTAGTTTCAGGTTTAGTACGCTGTGCATGAGACAGTATTTGACTATACCATTCCTTGTGCACCATCGTCTTCTACTATTGTTTCGCCTTGCAATAATTTTACCACTGTAAACTTGTCTGTTTTGAACAACTTGTTTAATCTAGTTGCTAGATTAAATGCATGTCCGCTGTTACTAAAACTTACTTTTTTATACTTAGGTCCTGGAAAGTTTACAAGACTATTTAAACTTCTCAAGTTGATAGGCTTGTCGTCGTGAAACACTGCGTAGATTGCATCTGCGGCTAGTATCTGTTCACTGCGATAACTTTTAGGATCTGTAAACTCCATTAATATTTTTGGTTTAGGTCTTGCCATTTCATTCTCTACTGCTTTAATGTATTTAGTTAAAACGGTATAGAACGAGCAGTTTTGATCCGTAAATAGCAGTGTAGTTAGAGGAGAAAAACTATGTATCACCACACAGAAAGTATGGTCCAGATGGCTGAGGACATGATGCGCCAAGCAAGCCAGATGGAAAAAGAAGTTAAAATGATGCTTGAGATGGAAGGCAGAGCCTGGGGTATTGAACTTGACAGACGTAAAAATGCTAGAGCTTTAATGGAAGAACTTGCTAGTCATCAAGAAAACAACGAACATCCTGCAATGACTTGGGCTTATGTTCCTGAGGATGCAGTTGAGTATGACACTGCTATGCCTGATGATTATGCTCCGTATGATCCACAAGAGCATTGGCACGATGATGGTACTATGCACTCACATGATGATGGCATGGAACCACATACACATAATCCTGCCTAAGTAGTAGTACCTACAGGAATACAAACTGCTTGACTACCACTAGGGAAGTAACCATTCTCTCCTCCTACTTGTTGAGATAATGCTTCTCTAGCATAAAAACATTGATACATATCATCAAAAGTATGGCGAGATCCGTTTGCATTAATAGCAATCGGCTCGCCATTGCTTATTACAATGTATATTAACATCCACTTCATGCTTTAGATTCTTCAACACCTTGTATTATTTTTTTAATTTCATCTTCTTGCAAACAATTTAATCCTAGTATTGGCAACAAGCGTCCGTACTCCATTACCAGTTTTTTTGAGTACACGGGCACCATATTTGGATCTTTAATAGATGCCACACATTCTTCACGTGTATCAAATTTAGGATCAGTGAATATGTATACATCGCCTGTCATTGTAGCAAACACCACCACTATTAACCAATTCATGTTTCTGTTCCGTTCCAGACTGGCATTTTTAGTGTTAGTTCAGGAGTTCTGTCCTCGACTGGAACACTGAAATCTGCTCTAGCATGAGCGCATCCAATTTCTTGTAACTTTATTGGTTGATCAAATTGTTGACTGGCGTATGTTGCTAAACCTTCAAGCAAGTTACTTTTGTTTCTTTCAAAAAATGTAATACACTGTTCGTGATGACCAAAAGTAAGTCCCCAACTAATGTGTTCGCTAGCCTCACCACCGTCCAATGGTGCTATTAGTGCATAAAAAACTATTGCCCAATTCATCCGTCTTCTCCTTGTTTCTTTTCCCAAGGTTGCACACCGCCATATGGTTCAAAGTCTCTACCATTGGCTAGCATACAAGCTACGCCATCGTTGAAAACTTGCACAACACTGAATGTGCCTTTGTCTTGATTAACAAAAATAAACAATCCACCTGTTACAGGTTGACGGTTTGGCAAGAATGTCATGCCTGTTCCACTGAACAGCAATCCTTCTCTGTATTTTTCAATAACTCCAAACATTTTTGGAACTGGATCACATGGTGCTACAGTGGTTAGCCCCAGAGATCCTGGCGCTTGTTGTTGATTATTGTCCTGTGCCCATGCTATCATCGGAACGAACAGTAACAAACTTAATATTTTTTTCATCTTCTTGCCCCTTTCGTTTTATGGCAAGATACATATCAGCTTCGTTTGTAAACGGTCCTAAATGTGTATACTCTTTTAGTGTCTTTAACCTAGGACAAAAGCTCGGTCGCCAGCCCATAGGAAAAAGTATTCCCCAATAACCAGCCACAAAATATTGTTGACTATTGGCGGTTTTAGTGTATACCGCCACATTATCTTGTAGCTGTTCGTTGTACACAGTATCAATGTTCGTTGGAAACCCAAAGATAGAAACATTAACAGAGCTTTTCTGTTTTTGTTTCTCTATTTTAAATCCGTCTAGGCTATCCAACACAGTTTCTGTGCCAGCGGTGTTCTCATAAAAAACATAGCCATCTGCTTTGCGACGGAGTGTGCCTACTTTAGCACCTTTGCGTTCGACTATCCAGAAACTGTTTTCTACAACTTCTTTTGCTTGTAAGTATTTACCCATTTTAGTAAGCACTGTTCAAGTAATCACTGTGTGCTTCTGCACTTTGGCTAATACGTTGCAAGTCCCATTTACCACAAAAACGCATAAAGTGTACACCTACCATACTAGCAGGAATCTTCTGTACCTGTTTAGTAATAGCTTCATCTAACACAGTTTTAATCTCATCGGGTTGTTGTGTGAGATCGATAAGTGTACGATTGCGCTGATAGTCATCAAGCACTCTATGTTCTTCGCCGTTGTGATCAGTCCAACGTTGTAGCATAAAATTGTTCCAGTTAAAGCCTTTGCTATCTTTGTCTTCAAATGCTTCAAGCATACCAATCTTATTCTTAGTTCCCTTTTTACGTGCGCCAGGATAAGCACTAAACACGTTGTCGCTAGTGTCACCTCTGATACACTTTTCAAACAGCAACCAATCAGGGTCGCCAATTTGTTTTTGTTCACCTGTCTTATTGTCCATGACAGGTTTGCCTTTGTCGTTGTAAACACCATCAATGCGAATGTGTTGATTAGTAATGCCATTGTATTGTGTAACTTTGTCAGTGAGCAACTGATAAAAGTCACTGTCACTGCTGACAATTACATGTTCATCATCGGGGTGATTTTGTATCCAACGTGCGATAAAGTCATCTGCTTCACACTGCGGATCCTGTAGTACAGTACAGTTAGTCTTCTTGTCCATGAACTCTTTTAGTTCATCAAACGCTTCCCAAAATGCCTTGTCTTCTTCTGCTTCTTTAGGAGTTAGTGCGTCACGTGCTGCCTGCCTGTTTTTCTTATAAGGCTCATAGTAGTCTTTGCGCCAACTGCGTCCTTCTAAGCAGAAAACAACATGACTGCCATTAAAGTCTCTGTATGCTTTGAGAATACTGGCAAACATAATATGATATGCCATGCCAATTTTAGTTTCAATACTGTCGCCTCGTACTACGTGTCTAGCACGAAAAAACATGTTTGCTGTATCTACAAGAATATATGTCATAAAAACACTCGCTAGGTTGTTACTATCATATAATACGATATAACCCAGCGAGTGTCAAGCGTTTTATTGGCTTTAGGGGTAGGATTCGAACCTACACGATTAAATATATTGCAGTACATTCAATCACACGATAAACAGTCGTGCGTGTCTACCATTTTCACCACCCTAAACTGTTTAAGCCGCTTGGGCTAATTCGTGTTGTTTGTCTAGTGCTGCAATCATTCTTGTCATACCAATGCCGCCACCAACACGTTGGAAGAAGTCAAACTTTAGGAACTCTTCTAGTTCTGCTTCTACACGTTCTTTACCAAACAGTTTGTATAGTAGCGCACTATATTCACCGTCTGTAATACTGTGGAATGTGTCTCTCATCATGTCAACATCACAACTACGTTCTGCACTTCCAATGGTCTCCATACCGCCCAAGATAACATCCATCTTCTTAGCAGTTTCGCCATCGTCGTTTCTACTCATATTCCAAAATGGACTTGTCATTTCTGGAAAGTTGGTAATCAAACTACTACCAAACTGTGCTTCCATAGCAAGTTCGTGATCTGCATCCATTTCTTCAAGTTCATCTAATCCAAAGTGTTCTTGCCATTCTGCATATGTTTTTTCTGTTAGTGCATCAAAGCCTAAGTATTCACATAGTTCATACTCCATTGCTTTTAGATCATCTACACTGCCTGGCATTTCAAATTCAAACATAGGGAAGATAATGTCGTGTCTACCTGGGATAGCATTTGGTTCTTGTCTATAAGACGTGGACACACAAAAAAAGCCCTTACTATTGGGCTTTGAAAGTAGTTCATGTTCTAACCACATCTGTCCTGTTTGAGGCAAGGGCCAAACATTACCTGCGTAGTTATACGTTGCTACATTGAATGGATCTTCACAAGCGGCAAGTATGCTTAGTCTATTTTGGGTATGGACTTCTAAGAATCCTTTGTCCAAAAAAAATGACCTTAAAAGGCCAACTGTGTCTGTGAATTTTTGTGGGTTTATTAGTTGTGATTTTTTTTCCTTTTCCATGCTTTAGCCTAAAAAAAAATTACTACTGTCGTAGTCCTTCTTTCAACCTAAAAAAAATTTGCTCAAAAAAAATTGAGCGTTTGTTATGTCATCGATTTATTTATCATCGATTAGTCGTTTCTCCATATTTTCTTTAAAATCAATTACGTTGTCTCTTTTGATAATATCAATAATAGTTGTGTTTAAGTCAATCTCACGTCTGATCCAATACATCTTCTCTTGTAGTTTTACAAGTTCTTTTTCGTAAAATTCTAATTCACGTTCTTTGCGTACTTTTTGTTCAATGATATCTGCAAGCAATATCAGTTTAGGCGATTCTTCATTCATACTGGTAAACTCATGCTCCTTCCGTGTGCAACACCATCTGCTCCATAACTAGCAGCGAATCCTTCTGGTTTTAGTTTAGGCTGTAACCCTGTCATACCTAATACATATCCTGCGGCTTCTTTGGCTACACAACTGCTACCGTGTTGAGGATCTGTATTGATATCCAAATGTATCTCACAATCAAATTCGTCAATGTATGGGATTAATTCTAAATAAGCATCACACACTTTCATAGCTTCGTGCATGAGTCGCATTCGAGGCTTGTCTTGTTTAGTATCATAATCTACTTCTCTGCTTTCGCTACTAAACAAACGGCAACCATTGTTGCCGTTTTTGTGTACAATTACAACTGTTGCGTATCTTGCATACCAAACATCGTTCTTAACAACACGAACGCTGTCACAACCAAAATAAATTTTAGTATGATTATTTAAAGTAGTAAGTAGTTCGACCAGTTCTTCAATTTGACTTTTATTGAACATTACTTTCGCCCGACTCCTGATCTATAATAATACTACGACACAAGTCGTTAAACCATAAGTCGACAATCGCTTCAGGATTGGGTCCAGCGTATCCTGCTTCTCCTAATAAGCCAACAAAGTCATCATTCCAGTCAAGTTCAAAATAACCACGTGTAGGATTGTCTTTATCAAAGTGTACTTCTACTACTTTAACCCAAGGACCAATTGCTTCTTCCTTGGTTTCTACTTCTTTGCTTTTATTAAAAATGTTTTTGAGTTTGTTTAACATAGCTTTCTCTACAAGTATTTATTTAGGTTATTAGCCAGTTGTATACAGCTCGCATACTTAACAACAGGTACATCAGTTCCATAAGTGTTCTGGGTGTGTCTTTGTCTTTCCATCCAAAGTAAACCCATATACTACAACTAATAAGACCCATTGCCCAGCCTATCCATTGTGTTTCTACATTCGCACTGCTAAGAATAAATGTACCTATCATGGCTACTAAAAAGCCAATCCAGCGTAATCCGTCTATGTCTTTGTAGAAACGTATCTTCATTGTGCTACACCAGGCATAGTAAACAATGCTCTAACACCATACTTTAAATCTTTTGCTTGTACTCTACTAAACAAAACCCATTTGTAAACATCTGTATGGTTGTATTCTTCACAATACTCTTTAAAGCTAGTTCCTGTTGTATATACATCATCACAGATCAATAACTTGTGATCAGGATTGTCAGTTGCATATGCATTCAGTGCAAAACCTAACGGAGCACCGCCACGTGGAATACCAACAGCCGCTCTAAAAGGTTCTGTTTGATAATCCATGATCATCTTAGCAATGCACCGCCATTCGTTTGGACTGATTGCATCACATTCTAGTTTCCATTTTAGCGGCAATCCTGCATGGCTTGTAAAGTCACCGTCTTGAAATAGTTTTGCATCTGTTCGGTATGGCATTACCAACCAATCCTTTCCCACGGAACATCTTTATCTCCAAAGTGTCCGTATGTACAGTTATTACTATACTGGTAAAAATTGTACATGTCAAATCTACGTATAATACCTAGAGGAGATAAATCAATGTTGTTTTCAATAAACTTTTGAATACTACGATTGTGTCCGTTTGAATCTATGTAAATACTGGTTGGTTGTTTTACACCAATAGCATAACTAAGCTGAATCTGGCACCAATCTGCCATGTCATCTGCTACAACATTTTTAGCAAGCCAACGAGCCACATAGGCTGCAGAGCGGTCGACTTTAGTAGGATCCTTGCCACTAAAAGCACCGCCACCATGAGGAGCGAAGCCGCCATAAGTGTCCACGATAATCTTTCTTCCCGTAACACCAGCATCACCGTCAGGACCACCGATAACAAAGTTACCTGTAGGATTAACATGCCATACAGTGTTGCCATCAATTAGGTCTCCTAAAACAGTATTTACCGCTTCTTGTACTGGCATTTTAATACTGTGTCCAAACCCTTCTCGGTGTTGAGTGCTTACAACTATTTGGTCAATGCGCTTGACTTTACCGCCTTCGTATTCTACACTGACTTGACTTTTAGCATCTGGACCTAAATAGTCATAGCCGTCCAAGCGCATTTCTTTTAGTTTCTTTAGAATCTCGTGACTGTAATAAATTGGCGCTGGCATGTATGCATCATTATCATTACAAGCATATCCGAACATGATACCTTGATCGCCTGCACCGAAGTCATCTGTGCCCAGTGCAATGTCGCTACTTTGACTATGGATTTCATTATAGATGTTTAGTTTATCCCAATGGAAGCCATCTTGTTCATATCCAATTTCTTTGACTTTATTGCGTACAATTTCTTTAACTTCATCTTTACTTACATTAAAGTTTTTTACTTCGCCCGCCAATGTTACATGATTGGTAGTTACAAGTGTTTCAATAGCAACACGAGTTGTTTCGTCTCCTGCTTTTAATCCAGCATCAACGAGTGCGTCCGAGATTTGGTCTGCAACCTTATCTGGGTGTCCGTCACTAACACTTTCGCTAGTGAAAATATAGTTGTTCATAAATGTTTCCTTAGTTTTTCATATTGTTCTTCGGTGTGAATGCCTTCAGGAATACTATCCAAGTTTTGTTTAAGTGCCCCAGGCATTTCCGAATAAGCTAATGTGGAGTCTTGGCGAGAACCTCCACCCTCGTTCCATACAGAGGTTCGCCACCTCTTGTACCGTAATGTTGTACCCTTCCGAGCGACCGCCAAGCGGCATAAGATAGACAGGGCATTCCACACCCGCTGCACGATATTCACTAACTGCTCTACTAACTTCATCAACATCATCCATATCAGCAACAACAAATTTAAGATACACAGAACTGCTGTCACAACGAGCGTAATCACGCAAGACGTCAGGTTTGATAGCTGAATCCCAAGTTTCTCCGCTGACGGATAACTTAGGAGAACAACTAAATGTCCATTCAATTCTGTCATTGTTGTTGATATAATCGAACAAATCATCATGTAAAAATTGTGTAGTGTTTGTTTCAAATGTAACATTTTTCAAGTCCGCCATTTTAGGGTGTTCAAACAAGTCAACATATAATCGTTGCCAAGCAAGTAATGGCTCACCGCCTGTGAGGATCAAATGGATATCTTGTCCATTGTCCTGTGTCCACTTGCCTTCTGGCAGCAAACTGATCAAATGATCTACAACTTCATCTACAGTTGCCAGTTTGTTAAAGTGTTTAAACTCTGGATAGATACTTGCATAAGTATCACAACCTGTGTGAATAATAGGCAAGTCCTCAAACTTTTCTGTAGTTTCGTGTACACCTTTATCTATTAATTCCTTTACTTCTGGATTGTAACGATTGCCTTCTGCATGTTGCTCCCAACGATCTTTGTCTTTAGGTAATCCAAAGTTCATACAACGAAAGTTGCAACCAAATGTACGTAGGAATACACTGGGTACACCTACATATTTGCCTTCACCTTGTACGCTGTAAAATGCTTCACTGTATCTTAGTTTCATTAGCTCACCTGTACTGCAATATAAATGCACAAACCTAAGATTGCAAGTTTTCCATAATCTAAATCAAATTTAGTGCCTTCGCCATAGCTGGCTTCCCACATTTCTTTCATAGATTTTTTCATGTTACATTCCTTTTATTTAGACGCTTATTTGTGGTTATAACTTGTTCTAGTATAGTATGATCCATAAATTCTGTCAAGGCTTTTGTGTCCTTGGGAAAACAATAACCATCAAAACCAAGTGTTTTTTTACTGTTGGGTACCATCATGTGACTTGGGCCGATGTTACGCATCTGTGCTAGTGTACTTGTTAACATACTGTAGTTCATATCCTTGGGACCATTTGCAAACACTTCATGAAAAAATGCTACCTTAGTAGCTAACCATGCATTGTGAACATACTTTATCATACTTGCTGTAGTACGGTTTGTTTGTACTACTCTTGTATTTAGACTTTTGAATAAGTCCTCCCAAAACTGTATGTGTTCTTCGTTATCACCGCCTAATATAAAAAGCTCTTGATTGGTAAAATCTTCTTTAGCATGTAGTGCTCTTAAAAACTCTGGATTATAAATTACATTGTCTGGATAATCCTCCATTAGATCAGGTGTTACTGTGCTTTTTAACAGTATTGGTTGTTGTGTATCCAGTTGGTTAATTACTTTTCTTACAATACTGTCATCACAAGATCCGTCACTATTTGACGGCGTAGGAACACATATAATAAATGCATCACATGTGTTACGTGCATCAAAGATTGAAGTAAAAGGATACTTGTTTGGATCAACTCTACAAACGTTTATGTGTTGACTTTCCAAGTATTCAGCAACTGTGCCTCCTACAAAGCCACATCCAATAACACCTATGTGCATTTTTTTGTTACACTCCATGCACCACTTGGAAGTTCTTCCCAGATTAGTGTATCTCCTTCATCCCAACCAACTTGATCTAAACAATCAGGCGGAAACTCGATAAACAGTTCTTTGGTTTTACCGTTCTCTTGTACTTCTACAATCCAACTATTTTCACCTTGTTTTGTATACTTCATTGTTTTACCTTATCATGGTTGTTTATACTATACTCGAACATTTTAGCAGGTAAGGTGCACATCCAAATATAGATAGGCCAAAACAAAATATTTGCAATTATTACATCATACCATTCACTCATTGTTCCATACCGTTTCTAGTGCGCTAACAGGAAAATCTAAACTTGTATCGATATCTCTTCTTACATATACTAAATCAATTACAGTAACACCTCGTAGAACTTTCGCACCTGTTTGTTTTACTAAGTCTCTTGTGGCCATCATACTACCACCGGTAGCAACCAAATCATCTACAATAACACAACGGTCTGTGTGACCTAACAACCCTGTTTGCAGTGTAAGTGTTGCACTACCATATTCTAGATCATAGCTTTGCTCTAATAATTCACCGGGATACTTAGCACCTTTTTTACGTACCATCACAAAAGGTAAGTTTAATTCGTGTGCTATAGCTGCACCTAGTACAAATCCTCTACTTTCAACACCTACAATGTGTGTAGGATTGTCTGTATATTCAGTTACTTTTTCAGTCATTTCTTGTACTGCTTTGCTAAACATAGGTCCAGCAAACAAACTATTTAAATCGTAGAAGTTAACACCTTCTATAGGATAATTAGGTATTGTTCTTATATAATCTTCCCATCTAATCATTATTTTGGCTCCCAATGTTCAAGACATCTTGGTTCATACATTCCCATACTACCAACTTGGATACGTTCACCTTGTGCTTTTACTCTATAAGTTTTTGTAGCTTCTTTACCGCAAGTTGTACATATGGCTGTTATTTTTTCAACACAGTCAGCTAGTCCTAGTAGTTGACTGGTTGTTTCAAAAGGTACACCTCTTGAATCTTGATCTAGCCCACATGCAACTACATTAACACCACTGTGTAACCATGTTTCTACACCTTCTAATGTTTGATTGACGTTCATAAATTGTACTTCATCTAAACAAACTGTATTAAAATTGTAAGGCATGATGTTGTAATGTTCTTCTATTTCGTCGAAGTCATTGATACTTATACAAGGATAACTCAGCTGATTGTGTGTGACAATCTTATCTTCACTATAACGATTGTCTTTTGCTGGTTTAACAACTAACACTTTCTTTTGTTGATGATCTAGCCATAGCACACGTTGTAAAAGTTTACTAGTTTTACCTGCATACATTGGTCCTGCATAGACATCTAGTGTACCTCTCATGCAGCGGTAGCCTTTTCAGCTAGTTCGTCATCGTAGTATTCCCAAACTTCATCCCACATATCTTTGTCTGTTTCTTCGTTAATATGCGGATCTTCCCAACGTTTGTTGAACCATGCTACGTTTGCATAGTAACCTTTGCCGCGACTGTCTATCCAATCGTATTCACAATCGTATTCTTTCTTGTCGTACCACAAACGCTCAATCATTTCACCATGATCAGTTTCAACAATACTTACAGCTACTTTGTTAGGATCAAATTCTTCATCATCTTCTAACTCAATAGTCCAGCCACCAAACTCGCCTTTTTCACTTGAATAAAACACTAGTACAGGAACACTGTTGTCCTCGTCAGGTTCTTCATTTTGATATTCTTCTTGTGTGTAACATTCACGGCTGTAAAGTTGATGAGGTTCAAATTCAATGCGTTCGTCCCAGTCGTAAACTGGCTCACCATGTTCACCTTCAGTCATTGGGAATGCCCAAAGTTCTGTTCCGTTTGCACTGGTATCGTGGTGAATTTCGTCGCACTCATACCAGTTGTTCCAATGTGTCCCTTCTTCGTACACATCTGGACTATCGGCATCAAACCCTTCTTCGTCTTGGGGATCACTATCCCATGCTTCTAGTGCCATTAAATGATCAATAAGACGACTGTCGCCTTCTTCTTTAACAATCGGTTGCCAGTATTCAACAAATTCTCGTGTAACTTCTCCAATGGTCATTTCACCGCCATAGTTACATCCACGAATATAAATTTTCTTACCCATTTTCTTTCTCCCAATGGATTGATTCTACATGATTAATTAAGTTGCTAAATCCAATTTGCATTACACTGTATTCGTTTAATCTGTTTCTGAATCCTTCAACTTCTGATAATTGTTCGTGTGTAAGCTCTTCGATATCTTCAATACCGTAAAACTCGCAAATATAATCGTACACACTGTCTGTTACTTGTGCTTCGATGTTTTCTTCCCACTTGCGTATGCGTAACCATTCAAACGACATGTTAAGACTTCTCCACTTTCTTGCCACGCTTACCTGCTTTAAAAGTATAAACTATATCGTCAGGATCAGTTCTTAGTTCTGATTCACATTGCGTAATTTTATTACCTTTTTCCAACCATTCATCGATTAGTCGTTGATCTTCTTCTGTTGTTATTGATCTAACCATAAGTTCCTACATCCTCCCAAGGATAAACTAACCAAACATCTTCTTCAGCTTTGTTTACTTCATGACATGTGTATGCACAATGCTCTGTGAATTCACTTGCTAGATTGTCTGTTAGTGTTGCAAAACGCACATTTTGATTCCAAACTGTATTCCAATTTGGATGTTCAGGCAAGCAACTGTTTTGCCAATCCTGCATAATCCAATTGAATGTTGCACCAGTGTCATTGATATCATCTACGATAAGAATGTTCTTTTTCTTTGCAGGATCACTGGTTGATTTTTCAAATATACCTGCTCTGTCATATTCTTGTACATAACCAAAAGCATCTTCTGCCATCCAGCAGTTACTTTCGCTAGCACGGTCATCATCACGCAGGCTTACTTTGAGAGCTTCGCAACGAATACCAGTCATGTTACTAATAATAGTTGCAGGAATATTACCTCCACGTGTAATGCCCACAATGTAATCAGGCTTCCATCCGTCTGCATACATTTGATTTACAATCTGTACACACATTTTTTCTACGTCTTGCCAACTGTATCTATGTTTTTTAATCATTGTTCATCATCTTATCTGCTATAAGGATTTCTCTGTACAACTCATTGTATGCGTCATACGCTTGTTTGAGCTCAGGATACTTGTCTTGTAATTTCTGATCTCTTGGTAATAATAGCATATGTCGGTGTAGATTGTCAAGTTCATTTAATATGTTTCTGCCTTTGACAATCAAGTCAGTTTTCATATCGATTTGGTCATCGTTTGCTTCAATGATACTGCCACTTGTACTATGCACGGTCAATGTCCTCATTTAATACTCATTTAAATCAATGACGGCGACAAAGATGATTACTCTGCCGCCGTTATTGTTATTCATTGCACTAAGTCGCAATGAAGTAGATTACACTAATTGCAGCAATAGCAATGCTACCTGCATTTAGTTGATCCATTTTACCACTTAGTAGTTTGATAAGTGCATAAGCAATAAAACCAATTGCAATACCATGTGCGATGCTAAATGTCAACGGCATCAATACTGCCGCTAGTACCGCTGGTGCATACTCTGTAACATCATCCCATTCAATATCTGCGATGTTGCGCAGGAAGTATGTAGCAATAAAGATAAGTGCTGGTGCAGTAGCAAAAGCTGGAATGCTTTGTGCCAGTGGTGCAAAGAACAAACATGCCGCAAACAGTACTGCTACTGTTACAGCGGTTAGTCCAGTTTTACCACCCTCTTTGATACCTGCTCCACTTTCAATGTAACTAGTAGTGTTACTAGTACCTGCTAGTGCGCCTACACTAGTTGCAACACTATCAGCAAGCAAAGCACGATCAATTTGTTCTACTTCGCCGTCATCATTGACTTTTCCTGTCAAGTTAGCAACACTGGTCAGTGTGCCTGCTGTATCAAAAAAGTCAACAAATAAGAATGCAAATGCAGTACCAATAAATCCTGCTGTAGCAATCATACTAAAGTCCAAGCTGAATGCATGCTCAGGATTTGGAATTGCACCTGCAACACCGCCAAGATCGCTGAGTCCTGTTACCCATGCAATAATACTAACAGCAAGAACACCAATGATGATTGCACCTGGAATCTTGCGTTTGTCTAGTATTGCCATAATAACAAAACCTAGTCCTGTTAGAATAACGGGCCAACTTGTTACATCACCCAAGCCTACAAGTGTAGCTGGATCGTCTACAACAACACCTGCATTTTTCAAACCAATAATAGCAAGGAACAAGCCAATGCCTGCACCCACACCAAGTTTCATACTCTTGGGAATACTATTAATGATATACTTACGTGCTGGTGTTACACTCAATCCAATAAACACAATACCTGCTACAAAAACAGCGGCTAGTGCTTGTTGATAGGTATATCCCATACCAAAGATAACACCAAACGTAAAGAACGCATTGAGTCCCATACCTGGTGCAAGAGCCACTGGCCAATTAGCCCAGAGCCCCATAATCAATGTACCAATTACTGCGGCAATAATAGTTGCTGTAAACACAGCACCAAATGCCATCCCACTACCCTCTGTTGAAAGAATAGCAGGATTAACTACCGTAATATAGGCCATTGTTAGGAAAGTTGCTAAACCAGCCAACACTTCTGTTTTAACATTAGTGCCATTGGCAGACAACTTAAATAGTTTTTCTAACATATGTTTCTCCCTATGTTATTATTATCTGCTTGTTACCTTCCACAAGCAAATTCTTGTTGAAGTTTAATATTATCCATAAACTCCTTTTTAGTTCCATGATCTTCAGTAAATGCACCACGCAACACTGTGGTCTGTGTTAGACTACTGGTTGCCATAATGCCTCTATTTTCACAACAACCATGTGTTGCTTGAATATAAACACCAACATCATTACTGCCAGTTGCTTTCTGAATTTCATTTGCAATTACCATAGCAAGTTCTTCTTGCAGTGTACCACGTCTAGCACACCATTGTGCGATACGTGTATACTTGCTGAGACCGATAAGTGTATCAGCTGCTATGATACCAATGTAAGCTGTGCCTTTTACAGGCTGGTGGTGATGACTACACATGCTAACCAGTTCACTGCGAACTACTAGCATACCTGTGTATCTATCATCTGTTACATTGGGGAACGCTGTTGCATTGGGCATTGGATCATAACGCCCGCTCATCAATTCATTGATGTACATCTTGCTTAACCGTCTTGCAGTCTTTTGACTGTTGGGATCGTTGGCTGTGTCAATAACCAAACCATCCAATACGGTTTTAAATTTGTCTTCTAATTCTTGGATTAGTGCTTCTTTGTCTCCTGGTTGCATCACCGAGGAGATATTATCTCCCGCCCAATAACGAATGCCTGCATCGTCTAGGCGTGCCTTTAGTTCTTTTGATTTTTCCATTAATTGCTCCGAGTTATAGTGGTGTGTCACTTTATTTTGTTATTGTGTCATACATACGATTGCCACTGAAAAAATTCTGTGTTAAGTTTGCTGACTCTGTATTTAACATGTTGTGATAATTACCGTGATTTTCCATATAATTTTTTAACTTTTGGACAACCTTAGTTTTGTTCTTTTGATAACTATCCCAACTTTCTGTCCATTCACTTGGATACTTGAATTCATCATTATACATTTCTGTATAGCTGAGTCTGTCAGGCATCATAGGAATAGCACCAACTAGTGCGCCTTCATAGGCGCTGATACCCAATGTTTCTTGCAAGTTAGCACTAAACACTACCTTAGCTTCACCGAGTATATTATGGTATTCATTTTTTGTCAATTGTTGTTCCTGACAAACTATGAATTCGTATTCTGGTAACTGTGTTGCCAAATCTTTAAAAATATCCAGTTGTTTCTCAGGTGCTAGTCTGTGCGGAAATACTACTGTGTTACGCTTTTCCATGTTTTTATATGGAAGCAATATGTCCTGCATATACTCCATGGGCCATCCTGTGATAACAATATTATCGTTGCTGTCTTTGAGTGTCTCTGCGGCACTCATACCAAACATACCTTTGTAGTTTAGCAAGTTCTCAGCAAACAAGTTTAAATGAAACTCTGTTGCAAAGTAGTTGTGATCATAGCACCAGAACATACTTTTCTCAGCATGTCTTACCCACGCTGCATCTCCAATTA